>Ga0187893_10003563_pt1 | contig 31349 bp, 29 predicted proteins | sample MA1701074metaG_FD_139574 | JGI IMG/M metagenome (GOLD analysis project Ga0187893, IMG submission 139574) | White microbial mat communities from a basaltic lava cave in the Kipuka Kanohina Cave System on the Island of Hawaii, USA - MA170107-4 metaG ...
TACTCAACACCGCTGGAATACTTGTCGTGCTCAACGAACAAATCGTGGGTGGTGATGGGGTGAACAGTCGCAGCCTGATGGTAAATGCTATACATATCTCTCTTAACAATGTTCTTCTTGCCGTAAATCTGGGGTCAGGCATGCATATTGACTTGTGATTATCTAGCCCTACAATTAGGGCATGGCCAGAAAGCCGAGAATCGAATTTTCTGGGGCATTTTATCATGTCATATCTCGTGGCAATCAAAGGCAAAACATCTTCCATGATAAACCAGACCATCAAGCCTATCTGGACCGATTAGAACACTACCGCAATAAATACCAAGTTACAGTTTACGCATTTGTATTAATGTCCAACCATATCCATCTCTTGATTGAAACTCAGGACACACCCCTCTCCAAGTTCATGCAGGGAGTTCAATTTACCTATGCTCAGTACTATAACAGAAAGTACTTAAAGGTTGGGCATCTGTTCCAGGGTCGCTACAAGGCAATACTATGTGACCGGGATGCTTATCTATTGGAGTTGGTGCGGTACTTGCATCTGAATCCATCCCGAATGAAGCGTAGAATGGATCCATGGAGGTATCCGTGGAGCAGTCATAGGGTATATATGGGTGATGATTGCTCGGTAGGAATTGAGAAGTCTTTAGTGCTGGGGCAGTTTGGGAAAACTGAGGGACGGGCAAGACGAGCATACCTGAGATTTATGAGAGAGGGCGTGAGGATAAAGCATGAGGAAAGATACTATGAAGCTGTAGACCAGCGGTTCTTAGGGGACGAGCGGTTTATTGAGAGAATTGGCAGTAGAACTGAGGGGAAGGGGGAGATTGAAAAGAGGGGTAAGAAGATTCCATTTTCTGAGTTGGTGGGTGTGGTAGCAAAAGAGTACGGAGTCGATCCTGATATATTACTAGGAAGGGGGCTTAATCGGTCATTATCAGGGGCTAGGTTGATGTTGGTTTATTTAGGAAGGGAGTGGAGTAGGATTAGTAACAGGGAGTTAGCCAGGAGAATGAGCCGTGATCCATCTTTAGTGAGTAGGCTTTATAGTCGGTATACAGCAAGTAGGGATATGAGAGTTGAATCTAAGATCATTAGTATTCTAAAACGTTAAGTCAATATGCAAGCCTGACCCCATTTGCTGTGATAAAAGTTTAACTAAAAAACAGGTTGATTTCAGTTTGTGAGTTTATTGACAAATGAACTAATTATGCGTTACTTATAAACTACTACATAATAGTTTAGTAAGAACCTGAGGACATTATGAAAAGAATCCTTTGCATAATTGATTCCAATCTTAACTATAAAGGATGTGAGAGAAAATGAGCTTTTTTAGAAAATTTGGGAAAATTAGGGCTGTAAATGGGAGCGGTGATGAAGATGGGCCAAACAAATCCTGGGGAAGCTTTGCTCAAAGTCTTATCATTTATTTAATTATAGGAGTCTGGATTTTAAGCTCCAGTTTTTACGTTGTAGAAGCCGATGAACAGGGGGTTGTAAAACGTTTCGGGAAGTACACTAGGACCGACAAGCCGGGCGTCCACTTCAAACTCCCTTGGCCGATCGAGGAAGTTCAAAAACCCAAAGTAACAGAGGTAAAAAGAATTGAAATAGGCTTCAGGACGATAGACTCGGGACCTCCAGCAAGCTATAGAGAGGTTCCGGAGGAATCTCTGATGCTCACTGGAGACTTGAATATAGTTAGCTCTGAGTTCATCGTACAGTACAGAATCAAGAACGCCGAAGAATATCTATTCAATGCCAAGGATGTCGAGATTGTGCTCAGGGATGCTGCAGAAGCCGCGAAGAGACAGGTAGTTGGGGATAAGGAGATTGACTACGTCTTGACAGTGGGGAAGGCGGAGATTCAGGAAGAAGTGAGAAGCCTGCTCCAGGAGATAATGGACAGTTATAAAGCTGGCATATATATAGTGGCGGTTCAGCTCCAGGACGTTCAACCTCCCAAGCCTGTCATCGGAGCATTCAAGGATGTTGCCAGCGCGAAGGAGGACAAGGACAAATTCATCAACCAGGCGCAAGCTTACGGAAACCAGATCATACCAAGGGCTCAGGGGGAAGCGCAAAAGCTTCTCAATGAAGCCGGGGCTTATAAGACTGAGAAAATAAACCGTGCAGAGGGCGAAGCAGATAGATTTATAAAAATTCTGGATGAGAGTAAAAAGTCAGAGGCAGTTACCAGAAAAAGACTATACCTTGAAACAATGGAGTCGGTTCTATCGGGAATGGAGAAGTTCATCATAGATTCGAAGAATAGCTCTTCTTTGAACATACTGGAACTACGGGGAGGAAATTCAGAGGAGATTATAAAAGAATTAGAAAAAAGGGCTGAATGATGATCGGAAGAGTTAAAACGGCATTAATCATAATAGTCTTCTTATTAATAAGTATTTTCGTATTGAAGCCCCTCTATACGGTTGATGAGACAGAGCAGGCAGTAGTGCTTGAGTGGGGAGTAAATCCGGTCAAGGTCTCGAAGGATGCGGGATTGCATATGAAATTGCCATCGCCGTTTCAAAGCGTAATAAAATTCGAGAAAAGACTGCTTCAATACGATGCACAGCCAAGGGAGATCATCACCAAAGACAAAAAAACTCTCATACTCGATAACTACGCAAGGTGGAGGATTGGCGATCCGATTAAATTCTTGCAAACCGTCAAGAATGAAAACGGCGCCCAAACGAGGATTGATGATATTGTCTACTCAGAGCTCAGGGTTGAGACTGCGAGCCATGACCAGAGCGATGTGATTGCTCAGCAAAGAGAGAGCATAATGAAGAAGGTCACAGAAAGGTGCAATGAGAAGGCGAAGGAATACGGAATCGAGATCGTGGATGTCAGGATAAAAAGGGCGGATCTACCTCAGGAGAACGAGCAGTCCGTGTTTCAGAGGATGGTAGCCGAGAGAGAAAGACAGGCGAAAAAATACAGGTCGGAGGGGGAGAGCGAGGCAACAAGGCTAAGAGCGGAAGCCGACAAGGAAAGCAGAATAATAATATCAGAGGCGTATAGGAAAGCTCAGATAATAAAAGGAGAAGGCGACGCCTCGACAATAAAAATCTATGGAGATGCTTATAACAGGGACCCTGATTTTTATTCGTTCCTAAGAACTTTGGAGACCTACGACAAGTCACTGGGTGAAAAAACAACCGGAGTCTTTTCGACAGACTCAGAGGTATTCAAGCTTTTTGAGAATAAGGATTTGAAAGAGTAAAACCTTTCTGTAGTGCCCGGAAATTACAGACAAGAATGTTTGTTCTACCAATATCCGGTGGGTCAGACATTTTTATCTGACACGAATATCCGGGCATTACGGGTATGGCAACCTTAAGATTTGTTCTACATTCTCTTTGCAAATTATACTCTAGCTTGAAAATCGTTTTTCTGAATGTAGTATAGATTGAAATTAATCTACAAGGGGTGGATATGACCACAACCAATGATTTAAAAGAAAAACATGACGTCGTAATAATCGGTTCAGGATGCGCTGGTTACACGGCGGCTCTTTATGCCGCGAGAGCAAACCTTCAGCCGGTCGCTTTTGAAGGGATAGAGACCGGGGGACAGCTCAGCTTGACAACTATGGTCGAAAATTTCCCCGGTTTTCCCGAGGGGATTATGGGACCGGAATTGATGGAGGCGATGAGAAAACAGGCTGAGAGATTCGGTGCAAGGTTTGTTTCAGGCGAGGTGACATCTGTTGGCCTTTCAAAGAGGCCTTTCAGAGTGGTTGCGGGAGAGGTTGCCATAAAGGCGGATACGTTGATAATTGCCTCCGGAGCGTCTGCCAAGCTCATTGGAATTGAGTCTGAGAAAAGATTAATCGGACACGGTGTCTCTACCTGTGCAACGTGTGACGGTTTCTTCTTCAAAGATAAGGAGCTGGTTGTAGTTGGTGGCGGGGACAGCGCGATGGAAGAGGGTACTTTTCTCACAAAATTTGCCTCGAGAGTAAATATAGTTCACCGAAGGGATAAACTGAGAGCGTCTAAGATTATGCAGGATAGAGCGTTTAAAAACGAAAAAATTAAATTCATCTGGAATTCTGTGGTTGAGGAAATTCTGGGTAGCAAGGAAGGCGGTGTGACGGGTGTTAAGATCAGAGACGTGAACACGGGGGAGGTTTGGGAGAAGGAATGTCAGGGTGTTTTTGTGGCTATCGGGCACACCCCGAACACTAAGATATTTGAGGGAAAGGTTGAGTTGGATGAAAAGGGATATGTCGTTACAAAAGGCAATACGAGTTTTACCAGTGTCCCCGGTGTTTTTGCCGCCGGGGATGTTCACGATATCAGATACCGTCAAGCTATAACAGCAGCCGGCTCAGGATGCAAGGCGGCAATGGACGCAGAAAAGTTCCTGGAAGAACACGAGTCGGAGTAAATCAACCTGGCTATTCTTAAGTCATTCCCGATTTATATACCCGTAATTAACTCAGACATTTCCTTCGATCTTTCGACAGAGTTCAGGATTTCTGGCAGGCTTTTCTGGCAATCTAACAACTAAGGATATAGAAACAGACAGGAATGTCTGTTCTACCAGTCCAAAATGATGAACCAAACTTTGTGCATTTAAATAAAAGTGTTGAAAATTTGTTCTTATTGTTTGATAATCTTTTCCAACAAAAAATGTTAAAGAGAATCATAGGCAAGGGATCGTTCATAAAAGAACACATCGTGTTTTATCGTTCGTTATACGACGATCCCAGGGTCCCAAGAGCGGCAAAATGGCTGCTTTGGTCTGCAATATGTTACACCCTTTTGCCGTTTGACCTTATTCCCGATTTTGTACCTGTGATTGGACAGCTGGACGATATTGTTATTGTTTCTGCATTACTTTGGTTAGCGATAAGAATGATTCCAAAAGGTATATATGAAGAGCATCATAAGCGGATATTCGGAGAATTAAGATCCGATGATATTCAACTTTGGAGTTAATTATAAAAGAGCTTTAATACGAAATGTATGGAGAGTGTGACGTATCCTGCAGTCACACATTAGCCGACTAATATTCGGTTGTAACAGCCATTTGAAAGTTGGTGGTTAACCATCATATACCGAATATGCCGACTTCCGGTCTTTTGGACCATGCTTGCTATATGGGCAATGTTTAGACACGATCTATTGAATCTGATGATACGGGACAAACATCAAAACTGTATGTTTGAGAGTAGGTTATTAAATATTTGAACGGTTGTAATAAACTAATGCCATATGTTATAATGATAATCGGTAGTTATTAATGGATGGCTGGTAAAATCCATATTTAGAGGGGAAACAAATGAGTGATGATAGAAGAGGTTCTAAAAGAATCCCCTTTAGAGGTAAGGTTAAGTACGGCTCTTCTGCTCCTACTTTAGGGGGTTATTCATTCAACCTTTCGGAAGGTGGAATAGGAATTAATGCCTACAGGGTTTTCCCTCCACAGTCCAAAATAACAATCTTCCTATTCATGGGTGATGAGACTATAAGGCTTGAAGGCATAGTAAAGTGGGTGTCTCCTACATTGCCCGGCACTCGTTCCAGTATGGGAATAAAATTCACAAGCCGTACCGATGGTATCAAATCCGTTTATCAGCAAAGAATGAACCGAATGAGTGCGGATAACGACCTTTCAAATATGGTTTAGAATTTCTTATCAGTAGTCGCACTATCTGTGCAGACTATTCATATTTATATTGTCTTGCCGTTTTTTGTCCTAAGCAATAAGGTGGTTTAACTCAACTGGTTTTGTTGACTTTAAAAAGTTATTCGGTATGATTCTCGCTTAAGGAGATAAAATATGTTAGGTGGACTTGGCTGGGGAGAGCTAATAATCATTCTCGTGATACTTCTTCTAATATTTGGCCCAAGCCGACTAGGAGATCTCGGCTCTGCTCTGGGGAAGGGCATCAAGGGGTTTAGAAAAGCCATGAAAGAACCGGATGAAATTGACGTAACTCCTTCTAAAGACGAAACCCAACAAATTGAAGACTCAACGCTTGAGACTGCAAGCAAGACGACTGAGAAAAAAGAAGCAAAGTGAAGATTTATTTTTTCGGCATTTCGGCTAGCTCGATTAAAACTCCGTTCATAGCTTTCGGGTGAATAAAAGCGACCTTAGCGCCATATGCTCCCACCCTGGGCGACTCATCTATGAGTTGCACACCCTGTTCTATTAATCTATTCAGAGCCGATTGAATATCGTCAACGATAAAACAAATGTGGTGAATTCCCTCTCCTCTTTTATCCAGAAATTTTGAGATAGGGGAGTTTTCATTGAGCGGCTCAAGCAGCTCTATAGCGGTCCCCCCATTGTCCGGGATGAGCATCGAAGACTTCACTCCCTGTTCTTCTACAACTTCTCTGTGTTGTACTTTTAGTCCGAGTGCGTTTTCATAAAGCTTTTCTACGGGACCAATACTTCTCACGGCGATTGCAACGTGATACAGAGCCTCCGTTTTTCCTTCGTTCATACCTGCCTCCTCGGTCATCTAGCTACATGGAATATTAATTGCAGTTCTGGGAAATTCAAATTTACAGTTGTATCCGTAGTTGCAATTGTAATTAAGAAAACTTAACTATGAACGATGGAACCTCCACAGTGAAACTACATCTAAAGGGCAGCGGTTCTACATTTTCAATAACTAGAGAAAAATTTTGATTGTAGAGATAAAGGGTTAAAATTAAGGAGAAAAAGAGGAGTACATTTAGATGTCAAATAAAGATATGTTTAAAGTCACGCTTATTCCCGGAGATGGCATTGGCCCCGAGGTCACGCACGCTACGACGAAGATTATAGAGGCTGCCGGTGTAAAAATAGAGTGGGAGTCAGCGCCCGCGGGCGCTGAAACAGTGGAGAAATACAAAACAGTTCTCCCAGACACTACATTCGAGTCAATTAAAAGGAATAAAGTTGCCCTAAAGGGTCCTGTAGGTACGCCGGTAGCCGGGGGGTTCAAAAGCGTAAACGTAACGATAAGAAAAACTCTTGACCTATATGCTAATCTCAGGCCGGTGAGAAGCCTTCCTGGCGTGAAATCGAAATACGATGGGATAGACATTGTTGTGGTTAGGGAGAATACAGAAGACCTGTACTCTGGACTCGAGTACGAAATCGCCCCCGGTGTCGTGGAAACGTTAAAAGTTATTACTGAGAAAGCTTCTTTGAGGATCGCCAGCTTTGCTTTCAGGTTCGCAAAGAGAAGAGGAAGAAAAAAAATAACAGTACTACACAAAGCGAATATTATGAAGCTCAGCGACGGTCTTTTCCTCAATTGCGTCAGAAAGATTGCGACGGACTTCCCTCAAATCGAATATGAGGAAATGATTATTGACAATGCGTGTATGCAGCTCATATTAGAACCAAACAGGTTTGATTTAATCTTAACGGAAAACCTGTATGGTGACATTGTCTCTGAAATCTGCGCCGGACTGGTGGGCGGGCTTGGGTTCGCTCCCGGGGCAAACATAGGCGATGATTGTGCGGTTTTTGAGGCAGCTCACGGAAGTGCACCGGATATTGCGGGGAAAAATCTCGCAAATCCTATTGCTATTACCCTTTCAGGAGCCCTCCTTCTCAAATACTTGGGAAAAAACAGAGAGGCTAGGGCCATAGAAACAGCAATATCCAGGGTGTTGACGAAAGGAGAAGTGCTCACAAAGGATATGGGTGGGAAATCGACTACATCTGAAATGCGAGATGCGATAATAAGAGAATTAAAATAGATCAAAACCCCGGTCTGGCTTTAGAAACTTAACGGGCTGTTGCCCAAATCCAAAAATGTCATTTCGACCACAGGGAGAAATCTTTTTTGACATTATCCATACATAAAAGGGAAAGATACCTCACATTCGTTATGACAGACTATTTTCGTGTTTGAGCAACAGCCCGCTAATATCTAAATTCATGGTCATTTAGGTGCTTTTTCCAGTTTCCTTCTTATTCCTCTCTCAAACCTGTCTTCGTCGATTACATACATATCATTGTAACCCGATGCGATTTGCTCCATTTCATCAAAGGCTTGGACTTTGAAGTAAATCCTGCTTCCTTCAATTTTGATAACTTCGGTTCTTATGATTATAGCCATCCCTATGGGAACAGAAGCAAAGTGGCTCATTTCAATTCTTATGCTTACTACCATCTCCCCTTTGTCGAGAAAGGGGGCCATCAAATCCGCGCAGCTTGTTTGCATAAAAGCGATTAATGATGGGGTTGAAAGAACTTGTGGCGAATTTTCATGGAAACGAGAAGCAGCCATTTCAGGTGTTGTATCGATCTTCTTTTCTATAAACATTCCGGGTTCGAGTTTATTTTTCATAAATACTCCTCCTTACAGAGGATAGTAATTATATCCAATCTTTTTTATCTGTGAACATTAGTCTCAATAGTTTTGTCCAACTGAGAGAAAGTCACACTGTGTGTTTTCCTTAGATATGTTATTTCAGGCCAGAATCGCTCTGTCCACTGCCGGGGGCGGAGTCGGAAACCTCATCGGATTCGGCATGGGAGGCATAGCCCGTCAGTTCGACATAGCCATTTCCTGAAGCGTTGCCTCCCTTGAATTTCACTGCCCCTTCCCAGTAGGCGAACGTCAGCGAGAGTTCCTGACTCCTCACGTACGGCACGACGGTTATTGCAATACCGTATCGCGGAATACTTATTCGCCACTGAGAGGGATATACTGTCCCCGTAGTTGGGCTTCTCCATTTATCCAGCGGTTCTATGGTGAAATCACCCACTCTGAGGTGGTGAACGGTTCCATCGCTTTCGATAAGGCTTCCCGAAGAGTGGGGGTCAATTCCCCCGTTCTTCAGCCTTATTTGGTAGAGCATTATTTCGCGGTTGTTGCTCAACTGCAATGAAAACCAGTCCCAGCCGCTCTGCTCTTTGCCGAGAGAGCTGGTGCTCCACTCACGGTCATGCCAACTGAGGCCTGTCACTCGAAACTCCCTGTCTTCGATTGTAATAATGCCACTTGTTGTAAGACGCGTTTGTGAGTAATAATATGAGGCGTTGCCGGGTTCTGCACTCTTTCGGCTGAGACCGTTGTCACCATGGAGGATAATTGGCTTAGTTGGGCTGAGTTTTAAATCTATAGATGCTGAGTCGTTCCTTGCTCGAAGTCTGACAATTTTACCATTCCCAGTCGCCGACCAGTCTGCCACCCAAACACGGAACGGTTGTGCATCTGCTCCGGCGAGCCCTAAAGCGCTCCTGCTCCATTTCTCGCTTGGATAGAACGCTCTGTTTTCAGTATCGGTTACAGTGAAATGGGCGAAATAAACCTGATTTGAGGCCCAACGTGATTTTCGCTCCATTATTTCAGCCGTAAGAGCACGCCTGAAGAAAGTGAGTTGAAAGCCGAAATGACGACCAGCATCATCCAGCAAATTGCCCGTGTAGTACCACCACTCAGTCTGAAAATCGTGGTGCGGGCCGCGATCAGCAGGGAAACTGAACTTGCGTTCATTGATAGCGCGCGCAAATCCATCCATCTCTTCCACGCCCGATAGGGCATCAACAACACTCCCCCTAAATTCTTCCTTTGATTGGGGACGCTCTATGTACGAAAATATGCTCACTACAAGAGCTATTATTGATAGCATGAAGAAAATTGGTTTCATCGTTTTAAAGAGATGTTGAAACTCTAATCGAATAGGTCATTTCAACAAAAACCGAGATTTCCAATAGAGAACCTTTCAGAATTCAAAACCTCAAATCACTCCATGCGTAGAGCAGATGTAATTCGGGTGCGTCCAAGACTGAAAGCCGGATATGTTGACGCTAGAATTGCAGCTAATACAGGCAATAAGAGCGCTTCGAGGAGGTATTTAGGACTCAGAATAAATTCAATTGTCCAGCCGAATGAGCGGACGTTTATGATGTACACAAGAATGTACGCCAGACTCACCCCAACCGGTATAGCAATTAGGCCGGATGTCATACCAATGAGACCTGACTCGAGCAGAATCATACGCCACAACTGAGAAATGGTCATTCCTGTGGCTCGTAAGACACCTATTTCTCTCATCCGTTCTAATTGGAGAGACATGATAGCGCTGAAGACCCCCACGAATGCGACAATTCCGACGAGAAGCCGGAGCGCGGATGTGATGGTGAATGTGCGGTCAAATACCCTGAGGGCAGAAAGTCGCAAAGCTCTGTTCGATTGTACTATCAAGCCGTGACGCCCCGCGAAGCTTCTTTCGATATCTCGGATCACTGTGTCAACTTTATATCCAGGTGCGACATAGGCGGAGACAGACGTGATCAGGTTGTCATTCCAAAATTTACGGTATGTCGAATCTGACATCATAACGATGCCCTTTTGCGAGGCATAGTCATAGTAGATGCCGGCAACAGGGAAGGTATGGACTCCTCGATCGGTCGGCAATTCGATTTTTATTCCTGGTTTTTTTGAAATCCGATTATGGTAGGCGAAAGGCTCTGAGACGAGCACCGCTCCGCGCTCAAGCCTCTGACGAATATTGCTTTTATTTTCATCAGCCCAGAGAAATCTCCGGTGCTGAGAAATGTCTTCAGTGACCACAAGCAGGTCTACCAAACCGTATCTTGGCGTCTCAAGTGTCAGCCTGCGAGCTGTCTCAACACTTTTAACACTTTTGAATTTGCCGATTTCTTCGCCTATCAAAGGGTCAAACCCCTCATTGCTGCTCAGATTCTTTGACGGCAAAGAGACAAAAATATCGGCGGTAAGGCTGTGATCAAGCCAGCTGACCACCGTGCTGCGAAAGCTTCCGATCATAATATTAACGCTTACTATAACAGAGACTGCCACCATAAGCGCAGCAGTGGCGATTCCCGTGCGGCTTTGGGTTCGAATTACACTTCGCGGCGCCATTCTGCCACTTAAACCGATAATACTTTCGGGTACCAATGAAAAGAGGCGCATGAGAAAGTTTGTTATTACCGGTACTAGGAGCGCTGATCCAAGGAGAATTGAAAAAATGGCTGAAAAACCGACTTCAAAACTGCGTGAAGGAAAAGTCAAAAGTAGAATGCCAAAACCAATTAAGAGCAAACCTCCTATACTAACCCATGGAATGTAAAGACCGATGCGACTTTCCAGGCTTGAGCGGGTCAGCATTCCTGCAGGCGGAACACGGGTGGCCTCCAAAGCGGGAATAAGCGAAGCTATGAACGAGACAGATATACCCACAAAAAAACCCTTGATAAGAGTTATTGGAGGAATGTAGAAATTATAGACAGTGATCGTAAAGTAGAGGTCGTTTATGGTTTGAGTGATTAGATGCAGTATTCCTTTTCCCAATACGATTCCCAGAGCCAGTCCAAAGACAGTACCGATTGCTCCTAGGAGCAAAGACTCAAAAACGATAATTCCGAATATTTCTCTTGTGGTAACTCCGAGTGCACGAAGACCGCCTAGAATCGGGCGGCGCTTGAGTACAGAAAACGTAATAGTGTTATAGATAAGAAAAGCTCCAACCAGAATTGCTAGCACGCCAAGTGCAAATAGGTTGAATCCGAATGCTCTATTTATCTCGATGATAGCTGATGTTCTTGACTCTGGAAGCTCAAGACGGGCGTTCTTAGGAAGGATTTTTTCTACCTGACCCAGTATAGTTTTGCCAACGTCTGAATTAGAATCAACAATAAGATCAATGTAACTTAGTCTGCCCGTTCGATCTAGCAACTCTTGAGCTGTAGATATATCTGCGATGATCAGACCAGTAAGTACTAGGCGGCTCAAATCGTCTATTGGCTTGAGCAGCCCTACTATATGCACATTGACGCTACGTGACCCATACTCCAAGGTTAAGCTAGTTCCGGGTCTTAGACCGGAAGACCGGGCTAATTCTTCAGAGATAAGAATTGAATTCGGCTCGCTGAGAAGAGTAGCGAGGGTCGTAAGAGGCATGCCATTGCTTTCGTCCGTTAGATAATTTCGGAATGGTTTTTCGGCAAAAGGGTCAAGGCCGATTAATTGTATTGGACGGCGGTCAAGCTGCACTACCGTCACGTAATCTTGAACCACGGGGGCGCTTTCCTCCAACCCTAATTGAACTTTTAGTTGACTGTAAAGATTTTCGTCGAGGCCGGAAGGACCTCCAACAATTCGGTGTGTGGTTTTTCCTATAATGCTCTCGGTTGAGAGCTCGAATGATCGGTTTGCGCTAATATTTGCGAGGTCAACGGATACAATTACAGCAACGCCAATTGCAACGCCGAGAATCAGTAGAATGCTCTGAATAAGATGCTGTTTGAAATGGCTTAACCCTATGCGTATCAACGAGAGATTCATCTTTGACAGTTGTTACGATTGCATAATATCTATCTTGATTATTTGCTTACTCTCAATGGTGCATTTTTCTCATCAAGCGCTATCAACTGCCCGTTTTTTATAGTATATATTTTATCGGCGAGTGAGATTATTTCTTGACTATGTGTTGCTACAATCAATGTTTTACCTGCGCCCCGTGTGAGTTGGATGAGCAGATTGAGTACTACTTTCGCCGTCTCTGCGTCTAGGTTACCGGTCGGTTCGTCTGCCAAGACTATATCTGGCTCATGGACGACGGCCCGAGCAATCGCGATCCTCTGCTGCTCGCCCCCGGACAGCAGGTCTGGCATGGAGCTATAGCGTGTTTGCAGTCCAACTAGTTCCAGTAAAGCTAAAGCTCTTTGGCGGTTTTTATGCTTGGAGTTCCCTCCCAAATCCAGTGGCAAGGTTACATTTTCCAGCACATTGAGGGTCGGTATGAGATTGAAGAACTGAAAAACAATACCGATATGATCCCGCCGGAATATAGTGCGCTCGCGCTCAGAGAGACGTGTAATAGGGGTTTTGCCGATCCATACATCACCGCTACTGGGTGTGTCTATTCCGCTTATCAGGTTGAGCAGTGTGCTTTTGCCAGATCCGCTTTTCCCAAGCAGAACGGTAAATTTGCCCCCAGTGAACTCATTCGTAACTCTCTGAAGGATTTCTAATCTAGACTTGCCTTCCTCATAGAACTTGCTAACTTGATCCAGTCGTACCGGAGCAGAGTTCATTTAAATCACCATGTAAGTTGCCACAGCAGTTTGATAATTTCAGTTCGTTTTCAGACAAGATCACTTTAAGGGATTTTCACAACTTGATTTGAAGCTGTGAAGAATAAAGCTCAAACAATTCAGAATTTCAAGGGGTTTCTGACGGGATGGTCAGATTAACTATTTGAACGTCTTCTGCTCCCTCGGGGTCAGAAGCTATTACTTCTGTCTTGTATTCACCTACATCTTTCTCTTCAAATTCCCAAGTGATAATTCCCGTTGAGGGCTCGATTGCCATCCCTTCGGGAGCATTTTTAAGCGTAAACTCAACTGGATCGCCATCAGGGTCTTCAGCCTTCACAGTGTAGGAGAATTTTCCTCCTTCCATTCTTGCTTCAGGCTCCGAGACTATTTTAGGGGGAGAGTTAGGAATTATAAAACCCCCTTCTGTTTTCCAAACCCCCTCGTCTTTACCGTCAAAAGGTATCACTTCAACGGCTATATTGTCTCCTTTTTTAAAATCTTCCTGCCATTCAAGAACTTCTCCGACTGCTCCGACCAAATCCTCTCCATTTCTTTTCCATTGGTACCTGAGACTCATTTCGTCTCCGTCAATATCTTTTCCCTCAACTACTGCTTTGAAGCCTTTAGCTATATCGTCCTCCGAGGCGTCAATGATCTTTATTGAACTGATCTGTGGGAGGTTGTTTTTGCCTCCACCACTGTAGGTCGAATCTGGAGCCTTTCTTTCTGTATCCGATTCGATTTCGTCTATTTTGTCTGTTCTGTTTATTGAAGAGAGTTTTTCAGATTCTTCTTTAGTTGAGTTTTCATCTCTACCACAACCCACAGCAACTATTATGCAAAAAGTGAAAAAGACAAAAAAAAGAACCTTATTCATATCTTCTTTTTTTGATAGAGTTTTTTTGTAATCTTACTACTGCAGCACGAGCCCTTTTTTTTCTCTTTTCGCTCGGCTTTTCGTAATGCTCTCTCTTTTTTATTTCCGATAGAATACCCTCTTTTTGAACTAGACGTTTGAACCGTTTAAGAGCGTTATCTATGCTTTCGCTTTTTCCAACTATTATTTCTGCCATATACCTCACCTTTTATGTACGAGTTGATGATAAACGTTAAGCGATAAAACAAGCTGTGTCAACCGGACTTGCATTAGAGCGTCAAAATTTCCAATTTTCAGGTTTGATCAAATTTCTCTACTCGAGCTTTATTTTAAAGTCTTCAAACTTGTAATCTTCAGGCTCTAAAACTATCTCCGTTGAGTACTCTTTCTCGAGCTCTTTTAGGTTTTTCTGTTCAAGCTCCATAACTGTTTTGATAACGTAAGGGTTTGCCATAATTGAAATTTTTTTTACAAAAGGTTTTGATATATGGAGTTTGAGCTCCCTTAGGATTTCATAAGAAGCAGTCTCTTTGGATTTTTCATAACCGATCCCGCCACAATGGCTGCAAGGCTCCGCTAGACTTTTTAGAAGGCTCTCTCTTACTCTTTGCCGTGTCATTTGTACAACACCGAAAGCGGATATATCATGGATTACCGACCTGGCTTTGTCTTTCTTCAGTGCTTCTGCAAAGGTTTCGAATACCTCTTCTCTTTTCTGACGATTTTTCATATCAATAAAATCGATAACTATTATCCCCACAAGGTTTCTAAGGCGTATTTGATGGGCAGCCTCGGATGCGGCCTCTATGTTGATATTGAATATTGTTTCCTCGTGGTTGTCTCCGCTTAGATACTTTCCTGTGTTTATATCCATTACAGTAAGCGCTTCGGTTTCTTCTATAATCAAGTATCCCCCTGATTTTAGCCAGAGCTTCTTCTCGAATATCCTTTTTACCTCGGCCTCGACTCCGTATTGCACGAAAAGAGGCGTATGGTCTGAATAAAGTTCTATTCTGGTGTTGAAACCGGGAAAACGGGAAGATAGATAATCTGAAATCTCAAGATAAGCTTCGTTTGAATTGACGACAATGGTTTTTACTTCATTTGTGATCAAATCCCTTATAGTTTTAATATTAAGACCAGGTTCTTCATAGAGTAACACAGGTGCTTTATGATCTTCGGACTTTTTTTGAATCTCTGTCCAGAGACCGAGCAGGTAATCCATATCCTGTCGAATTTCATCTTCAGTTTTTCCCATACTGGCTGTTCGTGCAATGAAGCCGATTCCTTTTGGTTTGGACTGCTTGATAAAATCGCTTAGCCTCTTCCTTTCATCTCTATCTTCAATCCTTCTTGATATTCCAACAAGATCGACAGTTCCTAAAAGCACAATGTATTTGCCCGGAAGAGCTATGTAAGACGAGAGCTTTGCTCCTTTACCGCCTGAGGATTCTTTTAGAACCTGTACTAGTACTTCTTGACCTTCTCTAAGCACGTCCTGAATCAAGTGTTTTGGGGCTTTTTTTTGGGTTTGGGGTTCTTCTTCCTCTAAAAAAAACTCAACAAACGAGTCTTCATGTACGTCTTCTGCAGAGATAAAACCTGATTTCTCCAGTCCCAGCTCTATGAATGCAGCCTGCATACCGGGCACTATCTTTCCAACCCTCCCCTTATACACATTACCGACTATTTGAGGCTGCGATTTCCTCTCAAGGTAAAGTTCCGATGGCAATCCGTTTTCAAGCACGGCAACCCTGGTCTCATTTGAGGTTACATCAATTAAAACAATGCTTTCCATACGGTTTTTTCTCGGTATTTACAAATTTGATAGAGGATAGTCTTAGTTATTTCGCTTAAGTATAGACTATAAATCGACTATATGAAAGTTTATTAGATAGTTAAACCTCTATTATTTATTCAAAAATGGTGCTAAATTTTACTTACTTGAGGTGGTCGGCTCCTGTTCTGATAAGAGCTATGATAAAAACTTTAAATGGAGGATTGGAATGATGCGCTTAAAATTAATTTTATTGGCCGTGCTTTTAGGTGGTGCGGCTTTGGCTCAGAGTAGACTTCCAGAGCCTAAAGGTGGGGTAACTATATATGTCGTTCGCCCCGGCGATTCACTCTGGAAAATATCTAAAAGGTTTTTTAATAATCCTCTTCTATGGCCTCGCCTTTGGGAAATAAACCCATTCATAGATAATCCAAATCTGATTTATCCTGGTGACCCTATTTCTTTGAAGTCAAAGCCGCCTGTGCTTCCAGTTGTCAAGCTCTCTCCCGAAACCAGGTTGGTTTCTCTCAATGAGATAGAACCTCCACCGCCGGTATTTTACTATTCTCGAGGCGGTCATGAGGGGTTTATCTCTCCCGATGAATGGGAACACATGGGAACTGTTCTAAGTTCCGAGCCTCCAAAGATTCTCCTGGGGGAAGGAGATACTCTTTATGTCAATGTCGGGTGGGATGACGGAGTGCGGGCTGGGGATAAATTCACAGTGTTTCGTACATCAAAGGATATTTTTCATCCTTTGACTGGAAGAAAGATAGGTTACAAGGTAGCAATACTTGGAGAATTAGAGATATCGGAGGTTTTAGGGAATAAAATGTCCTCTGCGGCTATAACAAACTCATTTAGAGAAATTACCCGTGGAGCTCGTATTAGACCTTCTGAACCCGTCGTAAAGGAAATTACTCTTAAAAAGGGGGCTGACAAATTAGAAGGATTCGTGGTTGAAACACTCAACAACATCGAACAAAGCGGGAAGGGAGATATAGTGTACATTGATGTCGGAGAAGATGATGCAGTAGTTCCAGGGAATACATTCTCGATTTACAAGTTGCCTCGTAAAACATTTGACCCGGATCAGGGAAAAACCGTGACTATTCCGTCTACTCTTGTCGGTAAAATAGCTATTCTCAATGTGCGTCAGGAAGCTTCCACAGGGATCATCCTTGAGAGTGCGCGGCAGATAGAAAAAGGAGATATGGTGAGCCTTGATTTTTAGATGAGATTATCGCTTTTCACTTCTTTTTTTATAATCCTATTTTCTTGGGTATTCAAAAGGGATGCCCAAGAAAATAGGACAATTGAGCAAATGTTTCGTGTTGGATGAAGCGAAAATTTATCTTTTCAAAAGCTATTACCTATTCTAAATATCAAAAGCATCAACTTCAGCTTTAAAATTTATTTAAAGTTTTTTAGAAAAAATTGAATAAAGAATGAGTATTAGGATTTTTTCTCCCGGCAGTCCATGCAGATACCGTTTAGCTGTATCGTGTAGCCGAGCACCTTATAGTTAGCCAAATTTCTTTTAGAAATATCTAAATTCATAAGAGAATCATCGTAATAGTCCTCTACTTTTTTACAAGTGATGCAAACTAGGTGGTGATGGGGCTCAAGATTGGCGTCATAACGGGCTGCATTGTAAAGGACGTTTACTACTGAGACCAGACCTAATTTCTCGAAAGTCTCTAGTGTCCTATAAATAGTGGTAAGAGATATGTTTGGATAATAGTTTCTGATCTTTTGGCAGATGGATTCTGCGCTTGGGTGTTGGTCGGTATTTGCAAGTTCTCTGTATATTGCTACTCTCTGAGGAGTTACTTTGAGACCGAGCTCCTTACACTGATTAATAAAGTTGTTTGTCCGCTTTTCTACAACGGAATTCTCAAGCTTCATAGTTTTAAAACTCTGGTATATATTATACTAAATAAGACTAAATATCCAGTCTCTGATTTTATTCTAACTAACAATTTAGCACTTGAAAGCAAAAGGAACAATAGGTAGTGAGCATTTGGACTCAAAAACGAACTTAATGGATTTGGTGAGAAAGAACAAGGTCTTCGCTGTGATTCGTGCAAACGATTCTCACAAAGCCATGGAGTGTGCGGAGGCTTGTATTGAAGGCGGCCTTAAGCTAATTGAGATAACATTATCGTTTCCCGGAGCGGAGCAGGTTATCTCAAGATTAAGCGGCGGAAAGGGTGTTATAGTAGGGGTGGGAACCGTTCTAACAGTAGATATGGCAAGAATTGCTTTTAACTCCGGCGCTAGGTTTATTGTTTCACCCCACACAGATGTCGAAATTATAGACTATTCAAAATCAAATAACCTTGTGGTTGTGTCCGGTGCTCTTACATCTAATGAGATAGTGAGAGCGTGGAACTTGGGAGTGGATATGGTAAAGATATTCCCCGTGAAAGCTGTAGGAGGACCGTCATACGTAAAAGCTATAAAAGAACCGCTTCCTTTTATTCAGATTATGACAACGGGCGGAGTAACTCTCGAGAATTTTAAACAGTTTTTAAGTGCTGGAGCGACTGCGGTAGGTCTTTCAAGCGCATTGATGGGAAGCGACGGCTCTTTTAACCCTCAAATTACATATCAAAATGCTAGAGTGGTTGTAGAGAAATTAATTCAGTCAGAAAGCGCTGACTAGTTGGTGTTCTATCATGAAAGTAATGGAGGATTGAGTAATGAAGGTGCTCTTCGTATCTCCTGAAATGGAACCCCTTGCGAAAGTGGGCGGTCTTGCCGATGTGGTTGGTGCTCTACCGCGGGAACTGAATAAAATAGGGTGCGATGTTAGAGTCATCATTCCCTTGTACAGAGACGTAAAAAACAATCTAAAGAAACTAAAGCTAAAACCTAAGGATTTAAAGCTAGAAGTTGTGATTGCAATAGACTGGCTCTGCTATAAGGGAAATCTTAGAGAAGTCAACCTGGATGGAGTTAGGGTATACCTGCTAGAGAACGATATTTTTTTTGACCGGGAATACATATATTCCACTCCAAAGGGAGATTACCAGGATAATGCTTTGCGATTTGGGTTTTTTTCTTTAGCTGTTCTGGAAGCTGCAAAATTAGTCGACTTTAAACCTGACATTATTCATTGTCACGACTGGCAGACAGCTCTGGTGCCGATCTCACTGAAATGGAGAAAGCATCTCAAGGACGACTTGTTTTTTAAAGGCTCCAAGCTTGTTTTTACGATTCATAACATGGCTTATCAGGGATTATTCGGAAAAGAGGTTTTAGAGGATTTTGGCTTGCCGGCGTACGTATTCACACCTCAAGGGATTGAATTTTATGGAAAGGTAAACCTTCTTAAGGGCGGGATAGCTTACTCTGACCTGGTCACTACGGTAAGCCCTACCTATGCTGAGGAGATTAAAACCCCCCAATATGGACACGGGTTGGATGGAGTTCTCAGATGGGTTTCTCAGAATTCGAGTAACGTGGTAGGGATTTTGAACGGTATTGATATTGAACTCTGGAATCCTGAAACCGATAAGTCTATATATTTAAATTACACATCTGGGGATATAGACGCCAAATTAAGAAATAAGACAAGACTCAAAGACGAACTGGGACTAAATACCGATGAATCGAAACCTCTTATTGGAATAGTATCAAGACTTACCGAACAAAAGGGTATTGACCTTGTTGTGGAATCTCTTCCACAGATTGTTGACCTGGGGTTTCAGGTGGCGGTTTTAGGTACGGGGGAAGAAAAATACGAACGAATGATCGATATTGCAATGCAGACCTATAAAGAAAGTTTATCGGTTTTTTTTGGGTTTAGTGATGAATTAGCAAGAAAGATTTATGCGGGTTCAGATATGTTCCTTATGCCCTCTAGGTTTGAACCGTGCGGGCTTGGACAGATGATCGCCTTAAGATATGGAAGCATTCCTGTCGTGAGAGGTACCGGCGGGCTGTTAGACTCGATAAGAGATCACACGGTTCACAAGACAGGCGGAAACGGCTTCATATTTCACGAGTTCTCAAAAGTGAGCCTTCTAGACGCTCTTGTAAGAGCTATTTCAGTCTACGAAAATCGTAATGAGTGGATGACGCTTATAACCAGGTCTATGAATGAGGATTTCTCCTGGAAGAGGTCAAGTGAAAAGTATTTAGAACTGTATAATAGGTCAAACGCGACGAGCAAATAAAATAGTTAAGTTCTGAAACCGACGACCCCGTCTTAGAGTTTAAATAAATTAGAAAATGCTGAGGCTCAATGAAGAGGTACTTAGATGATGAAAAAGATAATTTTAGTAACACTAATGCTATTCGGGATGCTATTTGATTTACCACACAATAACCAGGCAGAAGCTAAAACCAACATAAGCTTTAATGTGTTCTTTGACGCCCTTGCACCATATGGGAACTGGGTATCAGTCCCTGATTATGGATACGCCTGGTATCCTCATGGAATTGGACGCAACTGGCAACCTTATTCGGATGGACGTTGGCTATGGTCTGACCAGGGATGGCTCTGGTCGTCTTATGAACCTTGGGGATGGGCTACCTACCACTATGGAAGGTGGGTATTCAATAGTTATTACGGTTGGATATGGGTGCCCGGCACGGTTTGGGCTCCGGCCTGGGTGACTTGGTATACAAGTCCGGATTACATCGGATGGGCTCCGCTTCCGCCCGACGATTATTTTTTCTCAGGGGGCGGGATCGGGTTTGATTACGACGATTATTATGATGATGATTACTACGATTATGGTTACCGTCATCGCCGACATCACGATTACTATGTACACCCCAGCCACTGCGTGTTTGTGCCCTCACGACACTTTTTTAACCATCGCATTCATTCCGTAGCTGTTTCTCGCTCACGCAATGTTACGATTATCAAGAACACGAAGAAAGTAACAAATATAAAACTGGTAAATAATAGCGTTGTAAACTACGGTCCGGATGTCAGGAGTCTGGAGAAAAGAGCTGGAAACAAGATTAGAAAAGTTAATGTAGTTGAAAGCGACCTGACCGTTCACAGAAAAGGAGCGAAGAATGTGAATAAACTGAAGGGAGATAACTATTTTGTCTTTCGACCGGAAGTGGTTAACAAAGGTAATGAGACCACTTACCTTAAAGGAATAAAGAAAAAGAGTTCAGTAGAAATCGAGAAAAGAAAACGGTTGGTATTACCCAAGTTTCAAAAATCGTCCAGAGTGGATGAACCGTTTGTGAGTAAGGGCAGCTATGAGGATCGATATAATGGCAAACCCCATATTGAGAAGTTCAATAATAAGAAAGGGAATCCTCCAAAGGCCCAAAACGTATATATAGCCGCTCCTGAAAAAGATAACTACCATAAGTCTTTCGATAGAGACTATCAGGAGAGTTTTAACGGTTCAAGAAAGAATTCTTTTGTCACTGAGAATACGGTTCGGTCTCAGATTCGTGATACATACGCCGAAGATAATTATTCGCCACACAAGAGCTTCAGGAAAAAATCATCATTTGAGAGTGAAGATTTAATTAAGTCTAAAAGGCTGAACAAAGGTTCCTATTCTTCTCCGCATATAAAGAGGGATTTGGGTTATGACTATGAAGAAAATAGGGGCAATCGAAACACTTATCAACAAAACTCCAGACAAAACTCACGCAAAAATGTTAAATTAGATTTTGATATGCGGAAGAAGACCAGGGGAGCTTTTGATTACCAGAATAAATTAAGGAAAGAACCAAAAGGTATGAGAAATCAGAACCGGGGGTTTTAGTATCCTCCAATCCGAGAGAAAAGAAGCATCGTTATGCTTCTCTTCTCTCATTAATCCAGTTCCTTTCATAAACTTATTCATATAAAATGTTGAGGCATGAAGACATCTCGCGCGCAGGAAATATTGCACTTGAACGACCTAGACGAGTTCCTGGCGGCTTCTATTTTAGATGCCCAAGAGACGCCGATAAAACTCGAGGTCTGTAAAAAGGGTGATCAGGGACATTTCTCGATTGCCGCTCTTTCATCCGGAGAGAATATTGGAGAGGGCGGTATTGATTACGAACTTTCTTCATGCGAGTGCGGAGGTATTGAGAGCAGGGAAATTGTCGATTTCCTCAATAAGCCTGTTTTTACGAGCTCTGCTCATGAATTCTTTGATTTTGTGTTCATGTTTCTCGAATCGTTTAAGTGCCTTGTAGATTTTTCTGGCAATGGTTGGAGGATAAAAATTATTGATAGCGGCAAGGAATGAACGAAGCTATCTTCGGGAAAATTACTTAACTAAAGAGACCAACCATTTTGGTGAACCAAGTCGGAGCGAACTGTATTTTAGACTATGAAAGAGGCTCAAGGCGTGTAATTGCTCTTTATATATCGAACGATTTCATCAGCTAGGCGGGAATAAGCAAACGGCACGCCTCCGCTTACCGCACCGGCTTTGGAAATGCCCTCAAATCTTGCCTCGGCTACTACCCTATTTTCGGTCTTGTCGATAAAACGCACGTCGGCAACCACCTTGATTGTCCTTACCGTACGTTCATACCATTCTTTTGGAGAGAGCTCGACTATGTTTCCTTCCATAATGAGAACCCCTTCGCTCAATTCCACAGGCGAGCGGCTTACACCCGTAAAAACCTGTTCCCTTCTTAACCGGTCCGATATCTCATTTGGGATACTCCAGAGACTATCTGGGGGTAGAAACCCGAGGGTGGACGTAAAATCTGGTATCTCCATAATTAAATATTTAGCTAGCCCTTCGGTCGGCGGAGCTGTCTGAAAAGTTCTTTGACCCCCGCAAGAAGCTCCGAGAAGTATAATTGCGGCAATAAATAGAGATGGGATATATAGCTTTGGGAGCATAACATTCCTCCTTAGTTAATTTAGACAAGATAATTTCATAAATAAATTGAATGTCAATATAAGATACCCTTGCTCAGGTATGGAATAAAGCTTTTTGTTGAATTTTTCATTCGGAGCTTTTGTTTGAGTTATCTGGATTGATGTTAAAAAGTGTACAAATCAAGATTTAAACAAACAGACGATCTCGTGTTAGTTTGTACTCAATAAGGAATTGAGATCTCTCAATTGTCACCCTGAGGAATCGAAGGGTCTTATATTTTCTCAAGATTCCTCACAAACTCCTTCAAGTTCGTTCGGGACAAGGTTTGTAATGATGACAGGCTTTGGAGTTTTGTCAAAAAAAGAGAGTTTTCCTGACACTGTCCGACAAATCAAATCTTGATTATTACAGTTAAAGAAATGCTGAAATCCGGGATTAGAACTCTTTAACAATTCTATAAAAGGTATCTCTCTGTGCAGGCTTAAACCCAGCGCTCTTGATCATTCCAACCAGCTCATCGATTGAAGCTCTCAGCTTGTTTTCGGCGCAGCCCAGCACATTCTCGTCGTAAAGTGTTCCGCCTAAATCGTTTGCTCCATAGTGGAGTGAAATCGAACCCATTTTTTTACCTTGCGTAAACCACGACCCCTGAACATGCGTAAAATTATCGAGGTATATTCGAGACAGTGCTAAAACGCGCAGATACCTGTCTCCTCCTATTTCATTGGGAATCTTTCTTTCGAGAAAGGTGTTCTTAGGTTTGAATGTCCAGGGAATGAAAGCCAGAAAACCTCCCTTCTCATCCTGCAGGTTTCTTATCCTTTCCAGGTGTTCGATTATGTCTTCGTCTTCTTCAAAGTGGCCAAACATCATGGTTGCAGTCGTTTTGAATCCTATAAGATGGGCTTCTCTTGTAACCTTCATCCACTGGTCTGCATCGATCTTGAGCGGGCTTATCTTTTTCCTCACCCTGTTGCTCAGGACTTCGGCTCCGCCTCCAGGTATGGTTCTCAGTCCTGCGTCCCAAAGCCTTTGCAAAACCTCTTCGGTGGTAATATCCGAATATTTTGCTATTGCGCTTATCTCCGGGGCGGAGAATGCGTGAAAATGAAGGTCGGGAATTTCTTCTCTGACCCTCCTCACAAGCTCTGTAAAAAAGTCGAGTTTGATTTCCGGGTTGTGGCCGCCTTGAAGAAGCACGGTTGTTGCCCCGTTGTGGAACGAAGTCTTCATGATCCCGATCAACTCTTCTATGGAAAGGGTGTAAGCATCGGAGGCTCCTGCCGGTCTCCAGAAAGCACAAAACAAACACTCGGTGTCGCATACGTTTGTATAGTTGGGATTTGTGTCGGCTACGAAAGTAACGAAGCCCTCTGGGTTGAATTTTGATCTTACCGAGTCAGCCAATGCGCCAAGCTCTAAGAGATCTGCTTCGCGAAGTAGCAACAAACCTTCGTCGGGAGTTAATCTTTCGTTTCTAAGAACCTTATTGCAAATTTCAGCGGTGCTCATCGGTGATTTATTCAACCTAATTAGACACTAGGTGTCAATGTGGAATGCCTTATGGGTTTTAAAGGCTTAAAAGAAAGCACTGTTCGCCAGCCTTGCTTTTTGTCTAGAGATATTGCTTTAGTATTCAAACGCTGGAATAGAGCCATCGATCTGGGTGCAGCGTCCAAGTAAACCGTAGCGGACAACGATGAAAGGGAAGCCATAAGGAGGTCAGCTCAAATGACTCGCTAAACAGCGTTTGACGTAATCACGCAAATATCAAACGCTGCTCTTTAGGTTCTGGAATTGGATCGCCAAATTCTTGAGCGGTATCTATCCAAAGCTGAATAGCTTCATCAGCATTTGCCAGAGCTTCCTGCTTGGTATTACCATGTGCCATACAACCAGGCAATTCCGGTACTTCGGCAACAAAGACTTGATCCTCTCGACTCCAATAAATAATAATTTCGTATTTATGCATTAATTGCCTCCTAACCTATACTTTAGCAAAATATTCCTAACTTGGCGAACTTGATAAACTTTGGCTTTCCCGGCATCACGCTGCAGATTGATTTTCTCCTCAACTCCACTTTTTCTGAAGATGTGATGGCTGCCTCTTATACGCTCTTCAAAACCCAAGTGAAGCAACAAACGACGTAAATCATCAAATGTAACATTAGCATCAGCCCGCCCTTGCAAGATTTGCAGCAACAATTTGTCATGCTTGTTCATGTAGAAAATTTATCATAGGTGCGATTAAAAGAAAGGTACCTGACGCGAGGTTTCGATAGATTAAACCCCCTTATATTTCAAGCCCTGACCTAACTAGATACTAAGTGTCAATGTGGAATGCCTGATCCTAACGTTCTATTCATCGTTTAACATCAGCCTTTCTCAAAACTCACAGCTTTCGGGATGGTAGCATGTCTCATGCGCTGAAGTGTCCGTGAAAAAGATCATCTTGGTCGTATTTCCGGCGAAGCAACTGAAGACGTTGCCAGTTCTCGCGTGCGAATGACCTTTCGGCGCGGGCAGGATTCGCCACGATGTCGAAACTCCGGGGTCAAGTCTTGAATTATAAGGGTTTCTTTTCCGTTCTGATATGCACGATTCAAGACTTGACCCTTTTCTGTGTAAGCGAAGATAGCCAAATACATTAAGCCCGAAGGGCGACATGTCTGTAGATTGATGAATTCATAACACCACACAGCCCCAGAGGGGCGACATCTCTGTTCTTCTTTTTTATACATGCCGCTCCTAAAGGAGCTTATTAGTTATTGTGCTTATGGCTTTTTCTATAAACACTTAGCGCCTACGGTCCATACTAAAATCATACTTGAGAGTGGTATGAAACAGGTGTAGATTATTCACGGTATATGAGGCTGCTCTTTGCAACATCTTTATTACTAACATTTCTCATTGCCCTGCCCAATGTCTTTGGTCTCCAAGTCACTACTGAAGATGTATGGATGGGTATTTATTCCGGTGACCAAAAGATAGGATACTCTCACACTGTTATTGAACCCATGGCAAATGGAACGGAGATTGTCGAGGAAAGCACGTTACGGATGACTGTTTTGGGCGCCGACCAGGATGTTAAAATCAAATCCACTTATTTGCTGAATAATTACAAAATCCAAAGCTTTGGGTTCAGGATGAGCGCGGGCTCGGTACAACTAGAGGCAAAGGGCAAAAGAAAGGGGAAAGAGCTTCAAATAGAGGTCAACTCTGTTTCAGGCAAAACCGGATTTTCCTTCCCGGTAGAAAGCGAGCCGTTAGTCTCCCCGATTCTTCATAAGTGGGTAATTGACCAAAAACCCAATGTCGGGAGCGAGTACGAAGTAACGCTTTTTGACCCGGCATCGGTTCTGACCGGAGCTAAGCCCCAAAGTCTCAAAGCCAGACTAAGAGTAGAAAGGAAAGAAGAGGTAAATATTCCTCTCGGCGGTTTTCAAGCTTACAGGGTAAAAATGGATTTTGCCGGTTCAGAATTCACATCCTGGATAACTGAAAAAGGGGAGGCCATAAAAGAGCTTTCTCCCCCTGGGCTGACGGCATATAGAGAGACTGAAGAGATGGTTTTGGGTGAATCTCTTGCCAGTTTTAATATTGTTGAAAAGACCGCCATCTCCTCGAATGTTCAGTTGGAAAACGCAAGGGGTCTCAAGTCACTCCGCGTGAAATTAGACGGAATAGGCCCTGCGGATGGTCTAGACCTCGACGATGACAACAGGCAGTTTTATAAAGACGGGATATTAGAGATAAAGGTCGGCGAGCTTTATCAGATAAAAGCTTATTCCATCCCGTATTCGGATGGAGGGTTTGAAGCCTATCTTAAACCGAGCAATTTAATCCAGAGTGAAAGCCAGAAGATTGTGAGTATGACGGAGGGTATTTTGAAAGGGGAGAGAAATTCAATTAGAGCTGTGCAAAAGATCAACGACTGGGTTTATAAAAACCTGGAGAAGGTGGCGACGCTGAGCATTCCAAATGCTCTTGATGTCCTTGAGACGAGAAAAGGGGATTGCAATGAACACGCCACGCTCTTTGCCGCTCTCTCCCGCGCCGCCGGAATCCCCACTAAGATAGCGCTCGGAGTTGTGTTCTTCGACGGAAAGTTCTATTATCATGCCTGGGACGAGGTTTTCGTGGGCAGATGGATTGCAGTTGACCCAACCTTCGGCCAGGTTCCTGCCGATGCTTCACATATCAAGCTTATAGAAGGGGATCTCAGTAAAGGCTCTGAAATTATGAAGCTAGTGGGAAACATCAAACTCGAAATAGAGGATGCATCATAGAGGGGAAATGACAATCTTTTTTAGTTTTAGACTTAACAGTAAAAGAATAGAAAAAAATTATTTGCTTTTGTTATTCTTGATTATATTCCCCATGATTCTGATATGCTCCTGCACTCCCAAAAACCTTGGAGCGCAGCCAGGTGCAGAAGCAAATATCCCGCCTGAACCATTATCGAGCAAATATGAAGCTTATTACCATTTTACCCTTTCCAGGCTTCATTTCTTTCGTGGAGATTTCGACCAGGCCCTAAGAGAAATCGAGACTGCCGAGAGGCTCGACCCGAAATCCGCTTTTTTGAAGTACAACATTGCGTTGACCTACATGAGTTTGAATCGATTCAGTGACTCTCTCAAAAAACTGGAAGAGGCCGTCAATGTAACGCCAAATTTTGCTCCTGCCCATGCACTTCTCGGAAGGATCTATGCATCTTCGCTGGAATCTGATAAGAAAGAGAAAAGCGTGAAAGAGCTGACTAGGGCTATAGAACTTGACCCGGATGATGTCGAATCGTATTTGTTTCTCGGAATTGTACAGGTGGAAGCAAAGGAGTATGATAAAGCGCAAAGGAATTTTGAAAAAGTCATTGAGCTTCTCCCCGAGGATGAGAGGGGTTACTACTTTCTCGGAAGGCTCTACTCTGAGACAGGAAATTTCGAGAAGTCCGAAACCTACTATAAAGAAGCTCTCGAAATAAACTCAGGTTATCCTTCGGCATTGATCGACCTTGCCGTCGTGTATGAAAAACAGGGGAAGCTGGAGGATTCTGAGAACATATACAAACAGCTTGTAGTGCTGTTTCCGACCAGCTTTGAAGCCCTGACGAGATATGGGAATTTCCTATTCAGGCTGAACCGTCTTGCCGATGCTGCGGCTCAATTCAAGAAAGCCGAACAACTGGATTATCAAAACCCGGATTTAAAACTAAGGTTAGGCCTTCTTTATCTCGAAAAAAAGGAATACGACAAAGCCGTGGAGGAATTTAAGCTGATTCTGCTGGGAAACCCGGGGGATGAAAGGGCCAAGTACTATCTCGCGCTCAGTTATATAGAAACCGGTAAATACGACGAATCCCTGCAAATACTGGATACGATCCCTCCAGAATCTACATACTATGATGACTCTCTGGTTCAAAGAGCATACCTCTTCGAGAAAAAAGGTAGTCCCGATGAGTCGCTCAAAATAATCAAGCAAGCCCTTAGTCGAAATCCCGACAGCGAATCCTTTGTAAACTACCTCGGCGGCCTTTATAGAAAACTGGATAGGAATGCCGATGCGATAAGACTTTACGAGGATTTTCTGAAAAAACATCCGGAGAGCGAGCTTTTATTCTATTCCCTAGGCGTTACTTATTACGTTTCAAAGCAGGAAGACAAATCCATAGAAGCGATGAAAAAGGTTTTGGAAATTAATCCCGATAATGCCGAAGCGCTGAATTTTATCGGATATACCTATGCCGAACGCGGCGAAAAGCTGGATGAAGCAGAAAGATTAGTGACGAGGGCACTGGAGATATCTCCCAACAAGGGTCATATGATCGACAGCTTGGGATGGATTTACTATAAGAGGGGTAATCTTGATAAAGCGCTAGAGCTTTTGGAGAAAGCAACTGAGCTTATATCCGATGATCCTACACTGATGGAGCATCTGGGGGATGTGTATAACGATAAAGGGAATACGCTCAAAGCTGTGGAGTTTTATGAAAAGAGTTTAGAGTTGAACAGTGAAGAAGATGAAGAACTTCAAGAGAGAGTCGAGAAGAAAATAAACAAAATCAGGCAGAAACTCAACGCCAAAAGCAGACAGGAGAAAAATGTAGATTGAAGAAGAGCGCTATATTTTTATCTCTACTCTTTCATTTTTCCTGCGCTAATAGAACCGTAGAAATTGATTTAAGCACTATTAACCTCCCTATAGTTTTAGAAAAAGCTAGAAAAGCAGAGAAAAGCGTAAAGTCTGTAAAAGGGCTTGCTTCGGTGAGAATAGAATCTCCGGAGAGAAACCTCTCTTTCAACCAGGTTACCATAGTTAAAGAACCCAACTTCCTGAGGCTCGAGGCATTAGCTCCATTTGGAAGAACAGCGGCGATGGTTATATCCGACGGGGCCATGGTTTATGTTATTACTCCACACGAGCAGGAAGTTTTTGATGGTCTTCGTGAATTTGATTTCTCGTTTTTCTATCCGGAGCTTCCCGTCAGAATATCGGTAACCGATTTGGTTAATCTTTTACTGGGGCGTCTTCCCGTAATGCCCAACTTCGATGAGTCTCAGGTTCTGATAAGCAAAGGGTCGTCCAATATTATTCTGGCGTTTCTAGATGAGAATGGCGGACAGAATAGTTTATGGGTCAACCCTTTTACCTACAGGGTCGAGAAGGCTAAAATTGCCCTTGATGACGGAACTGTAGTTACTTGCAGATTCAAAAATTTCAAAGAAGTAGGCAACGGAGTCTCTTTTCCGACAAAGGTGGAGCTAAGAGTTAAAGATTTCTCAATCTCTATTAATTACAGAGACGAAGTCGAAGTAAATCGCGATATAGAACAAAACTTATTCAAACAAGCGCCCTCGCTGGTCAGGTTTGAAAAAAAGTTCTAGAGTTCTTATAATAGGTCTTAGATAAAATGACTTTCATGCTTTACCGAGTTTGTGTTTGAGAATGCTGTCGCGGAGACGCTCCTAAGTGGTGAGCGAAGAGATAATCAGTAATATATTCAGGATAAAGAACAAACTTGGACTGCACGCAAGAGCCGCCGCTACTTTCGTCCGGCTCTCCAGCAGATTTTCATCCGACATAAAACTGATCAAAGACGGCTATGAGGTGAATGGAAAGAGCATATTGGGGATTCTTTCTCTTGCTGCGGTACAGGGTACCGAGATTAAAATATCTATCAAAGGCGAAGACGCCAGAGAAGCTCTTAAAGAAATAGAAAAGTTAATAGAAAGCGGATTTGGAGAAGGGACATGAGGATTGAGTTGAAGGGAATGGTTATTTCCCCAGGAGTTGCTTTTGGTAAAGTGGTTTTACTCGATCGCTATAAAACCGTCGTGGAGAAAAGAAGGCTAAGCCCAGCTTCAATAGAATCTGAAAAGCAGAGGTTTCTATCCGCGGTAGAAAAATCAAAAGAACAGATCATGACGATAAAAGAGGCTCTCGACCCGAAACAAGCCGGAGACCATCTTCAGATACTTAACTTTAACATTATGATGCTAGAAGATGAAATTCTTTGTGAAGAGGTGGCTAGAACCATCGAGAACGAGCAGGTAAACGCCGAGTGGGCTATAGCTTCCGCGCTTTCCAAAAAAAGCGAGGCTTTTAAAAATGTAGAAGATATATACATGAAAGAGAGGCTGGCGGACATTTATTACCTGGGAGAGAGGGTTCTCCGCAACCTCCGCGGTGTCCAGGATGAGATTCCCGACCTGGACGAGTACTCCGTTCTTGTGGCTCACGATATTTCTCCTGTCGACCTGGTCGGCTTTGCAAAACATCACGCCATAGGTCTTGCGACGGATGTTGGAGGCTCCACATCCCACAGCGCGATTGTGTCTAAATCACTGGGAATTCCCGCTGTAATGGGACTCGAGAACGTATCGCTTAGAGTATCGCCGGGCGATTCGATTTTTGTCGATGGTTTCAAGGGCATCGTCATAATCGACCCGACGCAAAAAGAACTCAGAGAATTCACGAAAAGAAGGAAAGAATATCAGGCGCTCGAAAAGAAATTGACAGGTTATGCGACTCTTCCCGGTCGGACTCTAGACGGCAGAGAAATAAGAGTGAGCGCAAACATCGAGATTTCAGACGAAGCCGACCTCGCTATTTGTTACGGGGCCGAGGGAATAGGCATGTACAGGACCGAGTTCCTGTTCACAAGCTCGGTCTATTTCCCGACGGAGGACGAGCAGTTTGAGGATTACAAGAAATTAATTTCCAGGTTTCATCTCCCTCATATAACAATCAGGACTCTCGATATAGGCGGCGATAAGTTTCGAACGGGTGTCGAGCCTTCCAAGACGCTGAACCCTGCTCTGGGTCTAAGAGGCATAAGATTTTCGCTTAAAGATGAGAAAACGTTCCGCACTCAGATAAGAGCTATTATCAGGGCAAGCGAGTATGGAAAGGTGCGTATACTGGTCCCTATGATCACGACTATTCTGGAGATACGTGAGGTGAAAAAGATAATCAGGGAGATTTCGCGAGAGCTGAACTCCACAATTTCGCCTGAGATAGGAGTCATGATCGAAATTCCATCTGCCGCTATTTTGGCTTCCGAAATGGCGGAAGAGGTGGATTTCTTGAGTATAGGAACCAACGACTTGATTCAGTACACTCTTGCTGTAGATAGGGTAAATGACCACGTTTCTTACCTTTTCACGCCTTTCAACCCAGCCGTCTTGCGTTTAATAAAAGGAGTGATAGAGATGGGAAGGGCAAAAGGTGTCAGCGTAAGCGTTTGTGGAGAAATGGCGGGTCAGCTCTCATGCGTTCCGCTTCTCGTAGGAATGGGCGTGGATGAGCTGAGCATGAACGTCCATGCAATTCCGAAGGTAAA
>Ga0187893_10003565_pt1 | contig 31342 bp, 26 predicted proteins | sample MA1701074metaG_FD_139574 | JGI IMG/M metagenome (GOLD analysis project Ga0187893, IMG submission 139574) | White microbial mat communities from a basaltic lava cave in the Kipuka Kanohina Cave System on the Island of Hawaii, USA - MA170107-4 metaG ...
CACCGCGCAGAAGTTGTGCAGGCCATGGTAGAGGAGGTGGAAGTCATAGTCGGCGAAGGCCCGGCGCATCCGTTCGACGAAGCGCTGGAGCCGGTGCAGGGTGAACCGGTCGATCTCGTGCAGCGCGCCAGACGGCACCGCGTCGGCGACCGGATCGAAATCGTAGAGGTTCCCCAGGAGATACCGACAGGTATTCCGGATCCGCCGGTATCCCTCCGCGAGGCGGCTGAGGATCTCCTCGGAGATCCTCACGTCGTCGCGATAGTCTTCCGCCGCGACCCACAGGCGGAGGACCTCCGCGCCGTATTGCTCGATCACCTCCTGCGGGGCCACCACGTTGCCCAGCGACTTCGACATTTTCTTGCCGTCGCCGTCCACCACAAAGCCGTGGGTCAGGACCGACCGATACGGCGCGCGGCCCCGCGTCTCGACTGCGGCCAGGAGGGAGCTGTGGAACCAGCCCCGGTGCTGATCGCTCCCTTCCAGGTACATCTCCGCCGGCCACCGCTGATCGGGACGGACCGCGAGGACCGCGGCGTGGCTGACCCCGGACTCGAACCAGACGTCCAGGATGTCCTGCTCCTTCTCGAAGTCGGCGGCGCCGCATGCGGGGCACACGGTCCCCTTCGGCAGGAGATCCGAAGCCGATCTGGTGTACCAGAGATCGGCCCCCGCCTGCTCCATGAGGCCGGCGACATGGTCGGCCAATCGCTGCTCGGCCAGCACATGGCCGCACCTCCGGCAAGAAAAGGCCGTGATCGGCACCCCCCACGCCCGCTGACGCGAGATGCACCAGTCCGGGCGAGAGGCGATCATGTTGCTGATCCGATCCTCACCCCAGGACGGGATCCACGCGACCTGTTTGATCTCTGCCAGGGCCCTCGCCCGCAGGCTTTCTCGCTCGGCTCCCGCCCCGGGCAAGACCTGCTTGTCCATCGAGATGAACCATTGCTCCGTCGCGCGGAGGATCGTCGGATTCTTGCACCGCCAGCAGTGGGGATAGGAGTGCTCGAGCCGCGCCTCTGCGAGGAGGAGCCCCCTGCGCCTGAGCTCGGCGGTGATCTTCGGGTTCGCCTCCCAGACGTCGAGGCCGCCGACCAGCGGAAGATCCGCGATGAACCGTCCGGCGTCGTCCACCGGGTTGTAGATCTCGAACCCGTGCTTGAGGCCGGTCTCATAGTCCTCGACGCCATGACCCGGGGCGGTGTGGACTGCCCCGGTCCCCTGGTCGATCGTGACGTAGTCGGCCGCCACGATCGGAGACGCCCTCTCGATCCAGGGATGTCTCGCCTCGAGCCCTTCCAGCTCGCGGCCGGGGATCTCTTGCAGCACCCGGACCGCTTGCAAACCGGCCGCTTCGGCCGTCGCGTCGAGCCGGCCCTTCGCGACGACCAGTACCTCGTCGCCAGACTCGGCAAACGCGTAGCTCGCGTCGGGGTGGACGGCGATGGCGAGATTCGCCGGCAGGGTCCAGGGTGTCGTGGTCCAGATGACGATGAACCCACGCTTGCCCCTCAGGACCGGGAACCTTGTGGCGGCGTAGGGCGAAAGGGGGAACTTGACGTAGATCGATGGCGACGTCCGATCGTTGTACTCCACCTCCGCCTCGGCCAAGGCCGTGCCGCAGGAGGCACACCAATGGACCGGCTTCTTCCCTTTGTAGACGCCGCCGGTCGCGAAACACCTTCCCAGCTCCCGGACGATGGTCGCCTCGTAGGAGAAGTCCATCGTGAGATAGGGATGGAACCAGTCGCCCAGGACCCCCAGACGCCGGAACTCCTCCCGTTGGATCTCGACGTAGGTGGCCGCGTACCGGCGGCAGAGCTGCCGCTTCTCGACGACCGGGACGCTCGCCTTTCGGTCTCCGAGCTCCTTATCGACCTGGTGCTCGATCGGGAGTCCGTGACAATCCCATCCCGGAACGAAGACGGCGTCGTAGCCGAGCATCGACTTCGACTTCACCACCAGGTCCTTGAGGATCTTGTTCAGCGCGTGACCGATGTGGATGTGACCGTTCGCGTAGGGGGGGCCATCGTGAAGGATCCAGAGGTCACGGCCGGCGCGCGCCTTGCGGAGGCGCTCGTACAGGCCCTGCGCGTCCCACTGCTCGAGGATGGAGGGCTCCCGGACGGGGAGGTCCGCCTTCATCGGAAAGCTCGTCTTGGGCAGATTGAGCGTGGCTTTATAGTTCATCCGTGCCCCAAACAAAAACCCCCCAGAGGGGGCGATGCTAGTGCCGCACCAGCCATGTCTTCCTCACCTCGCGCCCTGGTGCGGCACTTCCGCTAGCGGGCAGGCCCCCCTTCGGCGCTCGGCTCTCGCCTCGCTGAGCACCCCCCAGGCGTAGGGGAGCCTCTCCCCTACGACCCCTCAGTGCCCCTCGCGGACCCTTGGCGTACTAAGGGAGACCTCGTTTTGGAGGGGCACTGGCAGGGAGATGTCGTGTAACGCTAGCAGCGACGCAGGGCGGCTGTCAAGGCTTGGATTCCTTGTTGTAAGACATCTCGAGTGATCGCAGTGTTGGACACCTGCACTGACCGCTCCCCTAGCGCGCGAGCTTGTCCTTGATGATGACGCGGCTCCCACTCTCGATGAACAGCGTATCCCCTCGGAGCTTCGTCTAGACTCGGCACTTCAGGTATCCGGACGGGATCCGGTAGCTGTGACCGTAGTAGCTGATGGTGGAGTCGAGGTACGTCCGGCGCCGCTCAGGTGGGCGTGGGGGGTATCGTGGTTTGGCTATGGCCACCGAGATGCACGGAGTCAGCCCAAACAGGGACCCTTGTCAGCTAAGGAAGGGACCAAACAAACGTGACGTCGCCCAGCTCCAGAGTCCATAGGTTGGCTCACGGAGGCTTCGGATCGCCGCTGACACACGCACGCTACCCGCTGATCCGACCTAACCCCTCGTGAGGACGTGTCCGGAACAGGCTGTGCAAGGCTGGCTCGACCCAGGCACTGGTCTAATATGGAACCAGGTGGTCGCCTCGCAAAGAAGAATGGTCGCCTCGCAAAGATGATTTCCCTTGACTGACTGAGAGGCATGGGCTGGTGATGGATTTCCTGGTAGAGTAGGCTGCTGGTTGTACGACAGAACGTGACACCGCGATATGCGGCACCCCCTATAGTGTGGTTCTTCCTGCTTGAGATGTGACTGCACTCCTTGCCGAAGAGTCCTGTGAGGCAGCACCGCAGTTCAGGCCAGGCTTCCGAGGACCAACGGTTTCCAGGCGAAGACCAGTCGTCATTCGGAAGGAATTACCTCATTAGGCAAAGAGCCTACTACTGAGCCCCGTCTTTGGAGAATCACCCATTCTCGCGAGGCGGTTTGGGAGGATGGCGTAGTTGTGAACACATCGATGGGCTGAAGTTTTGACTGCGCTTATACGGAGAGCGCCAATGGGCCATGCTCAGAACAGGAGGGGCGTGACATGAGCAAAAGCAGAACAATGGTCGTTAGCGCGCTGGTAATTACAGGGGCCGCCAGCCTGTGGGCGATGCGCGCTGGGGGACAGGTGGTGAAGCCGGACCTCACGCCGCTCAAGGACTCCCCAGAGGTACAACAGCTCATTGAGGGGACGTTCACTCCGGATCCGGATGAGCCGGCAGCGGCGGTCAAGGTCTACATCGAGACCGAAAAGAAGTTCAAGGAGGCCATGGGTGTGGGCCGCTTTGGCCCCGGTGATACAGAGGCACTGACGACCGTGAACCCCGAGCCGCCGTTAAACGAGGCGATCGCGGCGATGCAGAACGCCACGAAACTTTACCCAACCAGCCGCACCGCCTGGATGGGGCTGGGGGAGCTCCTCTGGAACAAGTATGCGCGCTGGCACCGGGCCCGGGACCTGCGGGACGCCATTGACGCCCAGACGCGGGCCGTAGACCTGATGCTGGCCAAGGGCTCAGACGCCGACGGTCGTCACCGCCTCAACCTTGCGGATCAAGTCATGCGGGGGTTGGCCCTGCTGAAGGATCGGACCGCGCTGGACGCGTTTTATCAGAAGCTCGGACCCGCCGAGGTCAGGGATCTCGCCCTGTTCCCGTACACGGAGGCGTTGGCAGCCCTGAACGACCCGCGGGCCGATCAGCAGTATCGACGCATGCTGGCGGGAGGGAAACCGGGGCTTCCAAACAGCATCCTGGTCTCCTATATCGAATACCTCTTTGCCCAGCAGAGGTATCAAGAGGTCCTACGACAAATTGGCGAGATTCCTGCGTCTGACATTAGGCCCCCCGTTTACACCAGATGGTCCCACCTCGTGAAAGGCGCAGCCCTGGAGCGATTGGGACGGCTCGATGAGGCCAGGGTAGAGTACCAAGGGTACTTAGATGAAGTCGCGAAACAGAAGCAGGTCTGGCCCTATGTCTTCCCGGCCAACGAGAAGTTCCGCATCCCGGGAAGCGCGTTACAGAAGGGAATCGAGTTCAGTCGCGAGCCGTATGAGCTGCCTGAGCCGCAGAGCCTCACCCTCGGAAGCTGGTTGCTGGGGTGGATCTCCCCGACCGAAGCGTGGGCCGATCACGTCGGCACCCCTTGCGCCGCAACCGATTGGTTTTGCAAGGCCCAGTATTATCTCTTCTGGACCATTCGGGGCGAGGTGGGGTGCGTCTGGGACGACCCAAGTCCTCAGTGGTGCATAGGGACGACCGGTGGGCAAAGAGCCGTTGCTTGGAATGTCAGAACGCGCGTCTTTTATGGCGCCACCTTTCGGAGTTGCTTTGGAAGCACGCAAGTGTGTACGAACTACGCGGCTTTCGCCGGTCCTCCGGGAACCACCGTAGATACGGTGGCCAGGCGATACTACTATGTGATCGACTCGGGGGGCTATGGAGGCTTGGGTCTTGGGAGCAGCATAGGATATAGGCTCGATGCGGAGGAAGCTGCGGCGCTGGTGGCGTTGTACGGGCGCGTTCCCGATCCGATCGCAGGCGCGTGTTTGGCCGGAGCTAGGATCGGCGATCCTTGCAGCGGTAGCTGCACGGCAGATGCTGGTTACCTCAACTCCTTTTTTGCCCACCAAAGCGGCATCGAGTTCAGGAGCGGCAACGCACGGTGGGAATGCCCTAACGGCTGCTGCCGAGAGCTAATGATGCCCGCACCCTTCGTCAGCCTCCCTAGTGGGTCGGCATGCGGCCTCCCTTGTTTTGCGCAAGTGGGCGACATCTGTCCCAAGTACGGCTGGCTGGCAAGCGGGTGTCCCTCCAGTTACCCCAATCATTATTGGGGTCCGAAGTGGGGAAACCGCTTTTGGAGATTCTACGGACAATAGCCTGAGCTACTGGCCGTAGGGAAGTGTGATGCAGTTCCCGGGTTGAGGTGGTGACGTAGATTTGGTGGAGCGGCGGAGGGCCCTTTCGAGCTCAGAAAATCAGGTAGCCAGACCCAAAGTCTCGTAGCGAATATCCGGTCGTGTTCTAGTCTGGCGACACACTCAAGTACGGACACTACCGTTGCGGCGTCAGTACATGAAGCGCTGCATCTGGATGTTGAGGAGGAGCCCGATAGCAAGCATGTTCATCAGCAGGGACGAGCCGCCGTAACTGAGAAGGGGAAGCGGCACTCCGACCACCGGCATGACTCCGGTCACCATTCCGAAGTTGATCACGACCTGCAGCGCCAACATACTCACGATGCCGAGGCTCGTGACCAGCGTAAACGGCTCGCGGGCATCTCGAGCCAGCCGAAGCCCCTTCGAGAGGATGTAGGCGTACAGCGTGATCAGGCCGAGGCAACCGACGAAACCCCACTGCTCCGCCAGGCCGGCGAGGATGAAGTCGGTGTGATTGGCCGGCAGAAAATGGAGTTGGCTCTGGCTGGCCGCCATCCATCCCTTGCCGAACAGTCCCCCCGATCCCACGGCGATCTTGGATTGGGCGATGTGATACCCTGACCCCATCGGGTCGAGGCCGGGATCCAGGAAGACGAGGAATCGATTCTTCTGGTAATCGTGGAGAAAGCCCCAAAGGATGGGGGCGACGGCGGCGGCAGCCGCGGCGAGATAGACGAGGGTGCGCATCCTGACCCCCATCAGCACGATGATGCTGGCCGACGTCAAGAGGATCAGTAGCGCGGTCCCCAGATCGGGCTGTCGGAGGATGAATGCTGCCGGCACGAGGGTGAGAATGACCGGAAGGACCAGGATTCGCGGCGAGTGCAATTCGGCCTTCCGATCCTCGTAGTAGCGGGCCAGGGTCAGGATCAACGCCAGCTTCATGAATTCCGACGGTTGGAACGAGATCGGGCCGAGGCTGAGCCAGCGCTGGGCACCAAGCCCCGTCCGCCCGATGAACGTTACCATGATCAACGCCGCGAGGGACGCCCCGTAGATCAGGTAGGCTAGCCGCGCGACCGTCCGGTAGTGAATCCTCGAGAGCGCGAACATCGCCCCCAGTCCCAGCAACCCCCAGGTGGCCTGCTTGAGATAGATCGGCTTGCGGAGCAGGGAGGCATTCGCGCCGCTGGTGCTATACATGAGCGCGACGCTCAGAAGCGCGAGCAACGTTGCGGAGGCGGCCAAGCGCCAGTCAAACGCCGCAAGAGCGCGCCGGTCGATCCCCACCCTCCGGTGTCCTTCTCAATCCCCTTCGGCCGGCTGACGCTCGACCGTCTGAACCGCGCCGGGCCGCTTGCCGGGGCTGAACCAGGTTTCCAGGACATTCTTGGCGATCGGCGCCGCGACCGCTCCGCCGAACCCGGCGTGCTCCACCAGCACCACCACGGCGATCTGTGGATCGGCCGCCGGAGCGAACGCGACGAACCAGGCGTGGTCGCGGTGGTCCCCTTTCTGCGGGCCGCCCTTCCGGACCACTTGGGCCGTCCCCGTCTTCCCGGCGACCGCCAGGCCTGGAATCCGCGCCCGACCCCCCGTGCCCTCGCTCACGACCCCTTGCATCCCTTGTCGGACTATGGCCAGATTGGTTGGGTCGATGGCGACCTTTCGGATGATCTCCGGACCGTACTCCTCGATTGTCTCGCGGTCGAGCGTCTCGACCCGTCGCACCACCCATGGCCGATAGATGGCTCCTCCGTTCGCGATCGCGGAAACCATGATCAGGACCTGCATCGGCGTCACCGTGACCATTCCCTGTCCTATCCCGGCCATCACCGTGTTGCCGGGATACCATCCGGCGGCACCCCTCTGGCGGGCATCCGGCGACGGGATGACCCCCTTCGCCTCTTCATCGAGGCCCATCCCCGGAGGCGCGCCCAGGCCCAGTTCCCTCGCCACCCTGGCGATCTCTTCGACCCCCGTCTTGAGCGCGGCGTTGTAGAAGTAGATGTTGCAGGAGTTGGCGATCCCTCCCAGAAGATCGAGAGTCCCGTGGCCTCCCTTTTTCCAGTCCTGAAAGGTGTGGGAGCCGAGCGCGAAGGACCCGTTGCAGGAGAATCTCGTGTCCGGCGCGATGGCGCCCTTTTCCAGCGCGGCGAGCGCGGTCACGAGCTTGAAGATCGAACCCGGGGCGTACTGGCCCTGCAACCCCCTGTTCTGCATCGGATGCTTCGGGTCGGAGACGAGCGTCCGCCATTGCTCCGGGGTCATGTGCCTGGAGAACTGATTAGGATCGTACGCGGGCTGACTGACCATCGCCAGGATCTCTCCGGTCGAGGGGTTCATGGCGAGCAGCGCCCCGCTCTTCCCACGGAACGATTCCTCCGCGATCCGTTGAATACGCCCGTCGAGGGTCAGGTGCAGATTGTACCCGGAGCGTGGCTCTACGCGTTGGACCAGCCGGGTCAGCCTGCCCCTCGCGTCCACCTCCACCTGTTCGCCTCCGTCGATCCCGCGGATGAACGCGTCGTAGCGTCGCTCGATCCCGGCCTGTCCCATCGTCTCACCAGGGCGGAAGTCCTGGAACTCCTTTGTCTTCAACTGGGCGTCGCTGACCTCGCTGACGTAGCCCAGGAGGGTGGCCGCCAGGCCGCCGGTCGGATAGGCCCGCACCGGCCGTACGCGGAGGGTGACCCCCTGCAGGTCAAGTTTCTGTTCCTCGATAGCGAAGGCCATCCGTTCGTCGATGCCCTTACGGAGCAGGACCGGCTGTGACGGGACGACCTGCCGTTGGGCGAGGCGCTCGCGAAGCTCATCGGGCTCCATCTGGAGAACCAGCGCGAGCCGTCGCGTGGTCTCTTCGACGTTGGCCATGTCCTGTGGCGTCACGTACAGGTCGAACGATGCCCGGTTCTCGACGATGGGCTCTCCGTGTCGATCGAGGACGAACCCGCGCAGCGCCTCGACCGGTCGAATCCGCAGGCGGTTGTTGATGGAGAGCTGGCGCAGGCGGTCGCCTTCGAGCATCTGGAGATGCCAGAGTCGGAGCAGGAGCAACAGCATCGCGCCGGAAATCAGGAAGGTCGCGATCTTCAGTCGTCGCTGGATGGGGGCGTACGGGTTCGGGGCCTCGCGGTCCGAGCTCACCGACGAACCGTCATGAACGCGCGCACCCTCGGGATCGAGAGCAGCCCGACCCCGAGGGCGGCGGTGTAGACCGCCCCGGGCACGACCGTCCAGAGGATGCTGGATGCGATGGGACGGGACAGCTGAAAGAATCGGAGCAGGAGGAGCGTCACGAGGCCGGAGACCAATCCGGCGAAGAGCAGCAGGGCGAACTGCGCCGCCACTTGAGACGTGCGGAGCTGCCGGCTCAGGTAGCTCACCAGGAAGCCGAGGAGGCTCAGGGTGAAGGCGTGAAGACCGAGGGGCGCGCCGGACAGCGTGTCTTGGTACAGTCCGACGAGGAAGCCGACGCTCGTTGCCAGCTCCGGCCCCGCCGTAAGACTCAACCCGAAGATAAAGATCAGAAACAGATCGGGCTGTATCCCCCAGATCGCCAGTCGGGGGCTGACCATCGTCTGCAGGAGGCAGACGCTCACCAGGCCAACGAGCACGGTGGTCACGGCAACCGCCCCGCGCCGCCCCACCCCGATTCTTGCGAGGGCGGCTGCTTCAGCACAGCCGCCTCTTCCAGTCGCGAGAAATCGACGAGAGACTGGACCTCGGTCTCCTGGAACAGCGCACCGGCCGGCCGGCTCGACCTGACCACCTTGCCCAAGGGGATCCCTTTCGGAAAGACCCCGCCCATCCCGGACGTGATGACCTGGTCCCCGATGGTTACATCCGCCACCTGGGGGAGATACTTGATCTGGACGGTGCCCCCCTGCGTTCCCGCGGCGACCCCGGTCACTCGACTTCTCAGCAGGAGGCACCCCACCGCGCTCTCCGGGTCGGTGATCAGTTGCACGCGCGCCGTCAGGGCCGTCACATCGACGACCCGACCGACCAGGCCTTCGGCGGCCACGACCACCATGTGGCGCTGGATCCCCGCGTGTGTTCCCCTGTCGATCAGGATCGACCTGAACCAGTTCGTGGAGTCCTTGGCGATGACCCTGACCGCGACCGCCTCCGCGCCCAGCCTGTCCTTTAGGCTGAGCAGCGTCGCCAGGCGACGGTGCTCCGACGCCAACTCGCGGAGTTCACTCACCTCGGCACGAAGCTGCCGTGCCTCCGCCTTCAGGAGCTGGTTGTCCCGGCGGACGCGGCGGAGGTCGATATATTCGTTCCAGAGCGATACGGCCGCGGTTTGGCTGGCCGCAGCGAGCCGCACGAGTGGGGAGATGGAGGTGAGGACGATGCGCTTGGTCAGATCGACGAGGCTGCTCTCGCTGCGCACTTGCAGCGTCATGAGCACAAACGACAGGATCAGAGCGCTGGAGAGGGTCAGCGTCCGACGATATCGGAAGAGAAGGCGGGTCATGGCCCCCCGGGGTGTCCCCTCCCTACGAGGGAGCGATCAGGTCTTGGTTCTCGGCCGGCAGGTCGGCCGCACCGCGCGCGGGCTCGCTACGTCTCAAGACAGACGGTCTTGAGAAGATCCAGCTCGTCGAGAGCCTTTCCGGTTCCGAGCACGACGCAGGAGAGCGGGTCCTCGGCCACCCGCACCTTCAGGTGTGTCTCGAGCGAGATCAGGGTGTCCAGACCGTGGAGGAGCGCGCCGCCGCCGGCCATCACGATCCCCTTTTCGGCGATGTCGGCCGCCAGCTCGGGGGGTGTTCGCTCCAGTGCAGTCTTGACGGTGTCCACGATCGCATAGATCGGATCGTGGAGGGCCTCCCTGATGTCGCTGTCGTTGATCACGATGGTCTTCGGGATCCCTTCCACCAGGTCCCGCCCCTTGATCTCGATCTTTCGGGGCTCGTCGAATGGATAGGCCGAGCCGATCTGGATCTTCGTCGTCTCGGCTGTCCGCTCGCCGATCAGCAGGTTGTACTTGCGCTTGAGGTATTGGATGATAGCCTCGTCCATCTCGTCCCCGGCGATCCTGACGGACTGCGCGTACACGATGCCTGCGAGGGAGATCACCGCCACCTCGGTCGTGCCGCCCCCGATATCCACGATCATGCTACCGGATGGCTCCTGGACCGGAAGCCCGGCCCCGATCGCCGCGGCCATCGGCTCCTCGATCAGATAGACCTCCCGCGCCCCAGCCTGCTCTGCGGCATCGCGGATGGCGCGTTTCTCGACCTGGGTGATGCCGGAGGGCACGCCGATCACGACGCGGGGCCGTACCAGCGCCTTTCGGTTGTGGATCTTGACGATGAAGTGCTTGATCATCTGCTCCGTAATATCGAAGTCGGCGATCACCCCGTCTTTCAGGGGACGGATGGCGACGATGGTGCCGGGGGTGCGGCCGAGCATCTCCTTGGCTTCGCGTCCGACCCTCAGGACCATATTCGACCCCTTCTTGATCGCCACGACCGACGGCTCGCTCAGGACGATTCCCTTCCCCTTGACGTAAATGACGGTGTTGGCCGTCCCCAGGTCGATCGCAAGATCGTTGGATACCATGCCGAACAGCCAATCGAAGATCATCAACAACTCCTTGTGTGGAAGCCTCTTACGAGCGGGAGCCCGGCGACCGATCAGGGCCAACCTGTAACACACGTCGGGACAAAAGACAAGAATTTTCTGTCGCGTGGTCGGCCCAAAAAAGGGTTGCGCGCGCTCGGCCGAATCGGCTAACATGCAAATTCGATACCCGTGGTACACTGGAGGTCACCGTGCTCAAGCGGATGCGAAAACACGTCAAGGCGCTCCATCTCACGCTGTGGCTCGTCATCCTCACGTTTGTCGGGACCACGTTTCTGGTCTGGGGATACCGCTCCACCTCGGGCGACCTTGGCCCCGATGCCATCGCCATCGTTGACGGCGAGAGGGTTCCCTACTCGGAATATCAACAGCTCTATCGCCGTCACTACGAGCAGTATCAAAAGTCCCTGGGCGATAAGTTCGACGAGAAGATCCTGGAACGGGTGAATCTGAAGAGCCAGGTCGTGAATAGCCTCATCTCGCGCCACGTATTGCTTCACGAAGCGAAACGGCTCGGCATCGTCGTGGGCTCCGACGAACTCGTAGCTGAGATCACGAACATGCCGGCCTTCAGGGACCAGCGAGGATTCAGTCGGGACCGGTATCTCCGGACGTTGGAGGCGTCGCGCCAGAGCCCGGAGCGATTCGAGGAGAGCCTTCGTCAGGATCTCATGATTCGCAAGATGGAGCAGTGGGTGAAGGCGGCGGTCACGCTCCACCCGGACGAGGCGTGGGAAGCCGTGCGGTTCAATCGGGGATCGGTGAAGGTGGAATACCTCCTGCTCTCGGACCCCAAGGGACCGCAGGCGACCATCGACCGGCTGATCGCCCTGGTCAAGGAGAAGAGACCCTGGGAGGAGATGGTGAAGGTGGCTGGGGTCAGGCCGATCTCCACCGGGTTCTTCACGTGGGACCAGGAGATCAAGGGGGTCGCGGATCAAGACATCTTCAAGGAGGCCGCGCTGGTGCTGGAGAAGGGCGCGATCAGCCCGGTGATTCAGGCCCCCAAGGCCAAGTACGTCATCCGTGTCATCGACCGAAAAGACCCGGATCGTGCCGAGTACGAGCGGGAGAAACTCGCCTTCCGCCGCGGAGTGCTCAATAGGAAACGGGACCAGGTGTTCGCCGACTGGGTCAGGCAGCTACGGGCCCGTGCCAGAATCAAGATCGACGAGGCCACCCTGTGAGCACGGGAGGGGAATGAGCCGAATCCCGGATGAAGTCCTGGAATACTACGCTGAGCTCTTCATCGAGCAGCGAATTCGGGAGCGGGGAGTCACCTTCGAGCGGTTCCTTGATCTCCCGGAGGCATATCTCACGAGAACCTTCTCCGCACACCGGGACCGGCGACTCCTGGCGTGGCTCGTCGCAGCGGCCGCCCTCCTTTCCTCATGTGGCAGGGCCTCCGATGCCGAGGCGACGGCCTCGCGATTCATCGATCACTACTACGTGAAGGTTGACCTGGGGCGGGCGAAGGAGTTCACGGGCGGCCTGGCAACCAAAAAGATCGACCAGGAACAGGTATTGGTGCAGGGGATCGGAAGCGATGTGGGGAACAGGCGCCGGGACGTCACGTATCGTCTGGTCGAGAAGCGGAACGAGGCGGAACGTCTGGTCCTGGTTTACGATATCGACATCAGGGGACAAGGGGTGCCGTCCCTAAGAAAACGCTCGCTGATCTCCATGGAGAAAATCGGCGGAGTATGGCGTGTCATGAATTTCCATGACTTCGATTCCTGACCAGGGTTTGTAAGCCTGCCGATTTCCTTAAGGCCCCTGACCAACCGGTTCATCAGCAAGCCAGTCCGGGAGCCTTCGACCTCTCTCTGCCTTAGGGCGAGCTCATCAGAGATGACAATACGCGATCTGCGCTCGCCTCCAGTGCGCGCGGGGCGGCGTCTCACTGGATCTCGAGGCCCTGGAAGGGCGTGACGAACGTGTTGCCGAAAACATCGACGACGACCATCAGCCACTTGAACCGTCCGGTCGGGAGCGCTCCGGCGTTGACCTGGAGAAAGAACCCCGTCCGATCGGCGGGCGCAGCGACTCCGTTCACGAAGAACTCGGCGACCGCCAGCCGGCCTCTCGGGTCGAAGATGAAGAGCCGCAGGTTGGCGGTCTTCCCTGCGAGGCCGGACTCGAGCACGACAGCGTCGAACTCGACCGGCTCCGTCGTCGAAAAGGTGGCCCTCGACGCCTCCACGGCGTCGCCCAGGGTCCCGGTCGTGGGTGACGCCGTGAAGGCCGCCGTGACCTCCGCGAAGGAGGTCGGGGCAGCGTCTGCCACCACGCCGTTTTTCGACGCCACTCCCGCATCTCCGAGCACAGGTCTAGCGCCTGCGATCGGGACCGGTCCCGCCACGGCAAGAGCGGTCGCCATGAACCACAGTGCGAGAGCAAGGGCCGCAGTTCCGTAACAGACCATCGTTCGCCTCATCGGTTCTCCTCCGAGCAAGTACCCCTTCCCGGGGAATGAGTGGGTCATTCGCGACGGCTTATCTTCACATACGTCCGGCCATGGTCCCTGGTCACATCGATCGAGGTCGTGTCGCCCGTCCGGCGATGAACGACGCGCACGATGGAGGGGCCGATGAAGAACCATTCCGGGATGCGCGAGACGTATGCTATGATGACACTCATAACAGAAGGCCCTGGCTTTGGCAATCGGGGCGGGTCCGACGGTGCCGGCGACCGTCCGGCGGCGCGATCCAGGTGACTCGCGGGAACAGGGTTCGAAGCGCGCTTGGCCCTCACTCGTACGGGCTGCCTTCGTGACGGGACGGGAGGACGAGGATGAAGCTGAAGGGGCGGATCGCGTTGGTCACCGGAGGCTCACGAGGGATCGGGAAAACCATCGTGCTGGCGTTGGCGCAGGAAGGAGCCAAGGTGGCCATCAACTACCAGTCCAGCGAGACCGCCGCGAGGGATGTGGCGAACCTGATCGAGAAGATAGGGAGTGACGCCTTCATATGCAAGGCCGACGTGAGTTCTTTTGCCGACGCCCTCAAGATGAAGGAGCAGGTCACGGCCAGGCTGGGGGTCGTGGATATCCTGGTCAACAACGCGGGGATCACCAGCGACAAGACCTTCCTGAAGATGACGCATGAGGTCTGGCGGAACGTCCTGTCCGTGAACCTCGATGGCGTCTACAACTGCACGAAGGTCTTTCTGGATGGGATGCTGGAGAAACGGTGGGGCCGCATCGTCAACATTACCTCGGTGATCGGCCAGATCGGGAATTTCGGGCAGGCGAACTATGCCGCGTCGAAGGCCGGGGTGATGGCGATGACCAAGACGCTGGCGAAGGAGCTGGCGCGCAAGGGCATCACGGTCAACGCCGTTGCCCCCGGCTTCATCGAAACCGAAATGGTGGACGCGATGCCGCAGAAGGCGAAGGATCGGATCACGTCCCAGATCCCGCTGGGGCGTTTCGGAAGGGCAGAGGAGGTGGCCGGGGCCGTGGTGTTCCTGGTTTCGTCGGACGGCGACTACATCACCGGGCACGAGCTAAGCGTCAACGGCGGGCTCTACGTCTAGTGCCGGTCCAATCAACGTCGCCTAGCGGCGTTGCTGGCCCCCGTTGCGCTCCCTGCGACGTACCGAGGAGTGTACGCCTCGGTCGGCACCGGGGTCCGCGCCTTGCTATGCTCGTTTCTTGGACCGGCAGGTGGCCCACCAACTCAGGGCGAGAGAGTTGGTACGGCGCTAGTGCCGGTCCAATCAACTTCGCTTAGCGGCGTTCCAGCGCGTCGATCTTTCTCGCGAGGTCATCCAGCCGCTCCCGTAGCTCCTGGACCTCCTGCTTGGTCGCGGGCGCAAGGGCGGAAAATCGCTTCGTGACCTCCGACTCCCATTTTCGATATCCCTCGGCAGCGGCTTTCTGAAACTCCTCCGTCTGTTTTCTGGACTGTTCGATCCAATCTGACAGGAGCCGCTTTCCCTCCTCCTGTGCCGTCGCGCCCTGCCGCATGAGTTGCTCCATCAACTGGTGGGTCTGCTGCTGGACTTTCGAGGCCGTCTCCAGCGTTGCCTGAAACGTCTGCTTGGCTAGCTCGAAAAGGTCCTGGCCTGGCCGCTCCATGTCTCCCTCCTTCCCGGGACTCTTATCCCGGTCGCGTCGATCGACACCGACGCGAAACGCTCCTCGCGTCCGCCTTACGTGCCTCCCCCGCGCTTCACGAGGCCTTCAATCAGAGAGATGCTCTCGATCAGATCCTCGATCCGCGTCTCCAGCGCCTCGAGCCGAGCCTCCAGCGACACGATCTGAGAGGCCAGGTCGGTCACCTGCTTCCGGGACGGGAGATTCATGCTCCGCAGAAACTCCTCGTTGGACGACTGGAGGCTTTTCCGCATCGGACCAACCGTGTTGAGGTATTGGTCGAGAAACTTCCCCATGGCGGCGGCGAACCCCTCCGTCCCCATCGCCTGTTCGAGGACCTTGGACCAGGCATCGACCGAATCGTCCAGGAACCGTTTCCACTGGACCAGAACGTCGGGGCTGTCCGCGCCCTGCTTGAGGATCTGGGTCCAGATGTCAAGGCTCTGCCCGAACATCGGTCTCCAGAACTGGGACGCATCCGACGTCTGAGGCTGGCCGACCAGTCTCAGCCAAGCTTCCATCCCCTGTTCCATGGAGCGTGTCCACACCGAGAAGAACTCTTGATTGATAGGCACTTCGCTCATGTGAGAAAGTCCTCTGTCATCCACCCTGCTCATCGGGACGGGTGATGGTGTCGTAGCGGATCAGGCCTGCCCCGATCGCCGGGAGATCCAGGCGCTGACCCGCGGCCACACGTTTCGACTCGCGCCCCGCCCGGCGATCAAGGAGATATGCCCCCCGGGCAGCTCCAGATACTCCGTGTCGGTGCTCGAGACCAACCCGGTCATCGCCTTGGCGGATTCAGCCGGAATGATATAGTCCTGTTTGGCTCCTACCACCAGTAGCGGACATTGGATCTTCGCGAGATCCACTGATTTGCCTCCCAAGACGAGCCCCCCGTTGACCAGTTTGTTCTCCTGATAGAACTCCTTCACCCACTGCCGGTAGAACTCGCCCGGGATGGGGGTGAATTCGTTCGCCCACTTGTTCAGCGCCACAAATCCCTCGACGTACCGGTCGTCCCACAGATTCCACCACAGGTTGGTAAAGGTCGTGAGGTCCATCGTGGGCTTCAACATCTTGAAGCCGAACCGGATCATCTCCGCCGGCATGGTTCCGAACGCGTCGATCACCTTGTCGATGTCGAAGTGGCGCCTGTCCAGCCAGACGCTGAACAGCCCTCCTTGCTTGAAGTCAAGCGGCCCGGCGAGGTTGACGAAGTTCTTGATCGGCTCGGGATAGACGGCCGCGTAGCACGCGCCCAGCGATGCGCCCATGCAGTAGCCGAGGAGCGTCAGCTCCCGACTCGCGGACGCCTTCAGCACCTTCCGCACCATCACTCGCAGGATCTGCGTCACGCACTCGTCAATGGTCAGGCCGTTGTCCTCGTCGCCGAACACGCCCCAGTCGAGCAGATAGAAATCGAACCCCTCACGGACCATGTGCTCGATGAAGCTGCTGCCGGGATACAGGTCGAAGATATACGGGCGACTGATTCCCAGGTTGGGAACCATGAGGATCGGGACAGGATGGCGGCGGTCTGATGCATGCCCGTAGCGATAGAGGGCCGACTTGTTCTTCTTGTGGATCAGCTCTCGCGGGGTCTGGCCAACCCGTGGTTCCTGGCGGCGGTGTACCAGTTCCATCCCCTTCGAGAACCGGAGGACGTTCCTAATGGTTTCCTCCTGGAGTCTCCTGGTCAACTCGCCGGGTGCTGATGATATCGACTCGGTCATGGTCTCTCCTTGAAATAGTAGTCCCTCACCCGCCCTGCGGTAGCAGGGCAGAGGATGCTATGCGAAGGCAAGCGGACGATAGTATACCCAAGGATGCAACGTCAAGGCAAGTTCTCCTGCTCTGCAACGCTATCACACCTGAAGGCGGGAGATCCGTCCCGGCGGGAGCGATTCTCGTCGAGGTTGCGCACCGGCCCGAGAAGACCCTCAAAAAAGTCCGCGTTTTCCACGATATAACGCAGTGCGTAAAAAAGTTCTTGACAAGCATAACGCGACGCGTTATCCTGCGCACAGGATGATGGAAAGCCCGGGAGGTTCGGCGAATGGCTCGCGCGAACTTGAAATCAACGGGCACTAGAGGAGGAGGGAGATTCAATGTCTCAGTCAAACCAGGTACACGCAATCGGTGCTCCAGTGCAGCAGCTCTTGTCCGACAGTCTCTCCATGGCGCTTGAAGGGTTCGCTGTGTCGCAGGCCCAGGGCAAGAAGCTCTTGGAGAGCGCGTTCGAGCTTGGGGCCGCCAACGCGAAGGACAGCCTGCGATACGCGGAGGAGCTTCGCAGCCGGATCACCGAGGCGACCAGCAACGCCAACGAGCTCTGGAAGGAGCAGGCGGCCGTGTTCAACGAGGTTCCAAAGGATCCGGTCGCCGCGACCCAGAAGGTGATCTCCGGCTACGTCGAGGGCTCCCGGAAGGCGTTGGAGGTCAGCGCGGAGGCCCTGAAAGGCTACGTCAATCTCGTCAACGATCTCTGGGCGCGCCTGGAGCATACCAGCCGAGAGGCTCGTGAGAACTACGTGACCTACGTCGGCAGGCTGCAGGCGATCGTGGAGTCCACCGCGAAGAAGAACTAAGCGATCCTGGCATCAACGAAAGGGGGGCCGAGCGCATCACGCGCGGCCCCCCTTCCCATTTGCTATTGCTTTTCTACCTTGAGCCGACGCTCCAGCTCGTCGAGCTTCCGCTTCAGTTGATCGACCTCTTCCTTCAACGAGGCTTCCCGATCGGAGCTCACCTTCTGAGATTCGCTGCGGGAGTCCTGCCCCAATCGCTGTTCAGCCCATTCCCGTAGTCGCTTTTGCGCTTCCTGTTGGCTGGCCAGGAAGGCGTCGAGACCCGTGGACAGGTATTCCTGGAAGACCGACTGGACCGATTCACCGTACTTGATGAGCTGGTACATGAAACTGAGCGGCAGGAGGTTTTTCTTTTGCCGCTCCCCCTCCAGGATGATCAGGGCCAGCGTGCTCTTGGTCAGATCTTCGCCGGTCTTGGCATCGACGACCTTGATCTCCCGCCCCCCTCTGATGAGGGCAGCGATCTCCTCCAGCGTCACATAGGTGCTCCGACTGCTGTCGTAGAGCTTGCGATTTTCGTATCGTTTGATGATGATCGGCTCTCCGGTCACGTCCCCCTCCACTCGTTCCACGGTAGTATAACACAATGCGTCATCCCGATCAATCTGTCTGTCCTCTTCGTCGTGAGAGCGTTTGTCTGGGTTCAGGCAAGATGAAGGAGGGTAATCTCAGGTGGGGCGTTGATGCGAACAGGAGTCCCGGTGGTCCCGAGTCCGCGATTGACATAGAGGCGGCATCCGCCGAGCTGATACAACCCCTCCGTGTATGGGCTCAGCAGGCGGGCAACGTTCAGGTTGAACCCGAGCAGCTTCACGTTGACCTGCCCACCATGGTAGTGTCCGGCCAGGGTGAGCGCGACGTTGCGAGCGGCCGCGCGAGGGAAGATCTCCGGGCGATGAGACAGGAGAATCGTCGGAACCAGCGAATCAAGACCGGTCAGCGCGCCATCGAGATCGGGTCTGCCGAACCGCAGATCGTCGATCCCGGCCACCGCAATCGGGCCGCGATCGGTCTCGATGACCCGGTGCTCGTTCTGCAGCACCGTGATCCCCGCGGCGGCGAACGCGGCGGCGAACTCCTCCGGTTCGCCGTACCAGTGCTCGTGGTTCCCCAGGACGGCGAAGCTGCCGTAGCGGGCCCGAACGTGCGCCATCGCCTCGACGCAGGGCGCGAGGTAGCTCATCGAGTTGGAGATGAAATCTCCGGTCAGCACGAACAGGTCGGGCTGAAGTTGCTGCACGGCCTCTGCGCACCGGCGCATGCGGGACGGCGTCATGAAAAGGCCGGAGTGGATGTCGGAAACCTGGACGACCCGGAGCGGCGGATCAAAGCCTGTCCTGAGCACAGCCGAAGCCTGCGCTGAGCCTGGTCGAAGCGGGCCTGCGCCCGACAGCACCAGTCTCACCTCCTCGATCGTGTGCCCTGTGCCCTCCCACGAGGCACCGTATCCGGAGATCAGGACGGGGGCCGCAGCCACCGCGCTCAGGCCGGTCTGAATGACGCGCCTCCGGGATGGGTCGGGGGCCTGCTGTGGGGACAGTCTTTCCTGTGGTGACCTCGATTGGAAGCGCTGCGCGGACCACCCGATCAGGTCGGCCACGAGCAGGAACGCGAACGAGAAGAGCGATCCGAAGCCCCAGATGGCCGCTGGGTACAGAAGGCCGTACAGGATCAGTGGAGAGGGGTGCTGGAGCCGCGCCCCCCCGAACAGCACGAACAGGTAAATCGTGGCGATCGAGAGGAAGAAGCCGGCCAGCGCGGCGCGGAGCTGCCGCTTGCGCCGCGGGCTCAGCCGGGATCGTCGTATTGTCCGATCTCCCCTTAGGTAGAGATAGAGCTGAGACCCGACCAGCAGCGACAGGATGATCGACCGGACAACGATAAAGCGGATGCTCAACGCCATCGTGCCATCTCGTCCGCGGGGAACCCACGTGTGATGAAGGTGGACAGAACGCGAGGTTCATGGTAATAGCCTTTTCCGACGACCGCAAGACCAATTTGGAGGAGTACTCAGCCATGCCGACCAAAGAGGAGTACTTCGGAACGGGGCTGACCGCGTACGGTACGGGGCGTCTTGACGATGCGATCGCCGCGTTCGAGCAAGCGCTGGAGATCGATCCGGCCTATGCCGACGCCTACTTCGCCCTCGCCAATGCCCATAACCGAAAGGGCGCCCTCGATGAGGCGATCGCGGCGATCAAGAAGGCGATCGAGTTGGACCCAAATGAGGCGCTCTATTACACCGAGCTCTCACGCCTCTACGTGCAATTGGGAATGGTCCCCGAGGCGGAGGCCGCGAAGGCCGAGGCGACGCGGCGACAACGTCGCGTGTAGCAGCGACGTGTTGAAACGACGACACGCGGGCATTCTCCACCTGCTCACGGCCCTGACTCTCCTGGTGGCCGGCTGCGGCAGCCCGCTGGTGCGGCCCAGCAGGTTCGACTGGAACCCGGCCCTCGAACTGAGGACGGCCCAGCTCAAGGAGGGCACCGTCCTCTACGCGGTGGCCGGCGACGGGCCGCCGATCATTCTGCTTCATGGATTCGGCGGGCAGATCTGGAACTGGGAGAAACAGATTTCCCCGCTGTCGGGACGTCACCGGCTCTACATCCCCGACCTGCTTGGCTACGGCTACTCCGACCGTCCGGCGGTGGACTATACTCCTGAACTCTTCATCGAATCGATCAGGCGGCTCATGGATCACGTTGGACTCCGGACGGTCAGCCTGATCGGCAACTCGATGGGCGGCGGAATCGCCTGGGCGTTCGCCCTGACCCATCCCCAGCGGGTCGAGAAGCTCGTCCTGATCGACAGCATGCCCCCCGACGTGGTTCCGGCGGTGCGCAATCCTTCCTTTCGCCGACTCCTTGCGATTCGCAACGTCCCGATCCTGCCCTATCTGGCCGTCGGCCTCCACACGCGGGGGATGCTTCGGGCGACGCTCAAGGAGATGGTCTTCGACGACCACCTGATCACCGATCCGGTGGTCGAGCGCCAGTACCGGATCGGTCGAATCGAGGGCACTCCGAGGGTCATGACCTCCACGATGCGGCAGGTGGAAGCGGTCAAGCGCTACGGTGCGGCTCTCTCCACGCTGGACAAGCCGACCCTGATCATATGGGGCGACCAGGACGAAGTGTTTCCTCCTGCCGTTGGGCAGGAGCTGCATGCCACGATCAGGGGCTCGGAGCTGCTCGTGATCAAGGAGAGCGGCCACATGCCGATGTGGGAACGCCCGGATGAGACGAACCGTGCCATAGTGGAATTTCTCGGGCGCGAATAAGTAGTGGTATGTCTTGACAGCGGGCACCCAAGTCACCTTGTATCTTAATTCCAGGTCCCCAGGGTGACCTTGTCGTATACTCCCATTGGCGTTCCGGGGAGACCGCAGTCGCCTGAAGCCATGAGCTTGTGCGTTAGATGGGTCCCCCGCCCTCTTCGGCAAAGCCGTGGAGTATCCGAGGCCCGAGAGCCTGCATCCACAAGGTCGGTTGGCGAGGGTTCAGGGTCGGGGGACCGGAGAGCACCATACCACGGGAGGGGACGATGAGCCAACCAGTCCACGCAGGGGTCGATATCAGCGCCGAGTCGTTCGCCGTCGCGTATGAGATGCCGGGGCAACCCCTCAAGGAGACCTGCCTGGACAACTCGGCGGCCGGGCACCGCAAGCTGTGCCGCCTGCTCACCCGGGGGGGCCGTCCGGCCCGGGTCTGCCTGGAAGCCACCGGCATCTACAGCCTCGACCTGGCGTCGGCCCTGCACCGGACCCCGGGCATCGAGGTCATGGTCGTCAACCCCAGGGTCACCAAGGACTTCATGCGAGCCCGGATGCACCGGACCAAGACCGATGCCACCGACGCGGTGGCCATCCTGGAGTTTGTGCAGCGCATGCCCTTCACGCCGTGGCAGCCCCCGGCCCGAGAGATCCTGGCCCTCCGGGCGATTGCCCGGCGCATCACGGCGCTGACGCTCGTGGGGGCCCAGGAACGCAACCGTCGCCATGCGACGGACCGGTGCCGGGAGCTCCCCGAGGCCTTGGAGGCCGAGAGCACCGCGCACCTCGAGTTCCTGCAGGCGAGCAGCCAGCGGCTCACGCACGAGGCCCTGGCGATCATCCAGGCCCACCCGCGGTTGCGGAGCCGGTACGCCCACCTGATCTCGGTGAAGGGCATCGCCACCACGAGCGCCATTCGGCTCCTGGCGGAGCTCGCGGTCCTGCCCGACGACATGGCGGCCCGCCAGTGGGTGGCCCACGCGGGCCTCGATCCTCGGCACTTCGAGTCGGGGACGTCGGTCAAGAAGCCGACCCGGATCAGCAAGACGGGCAACAACTACCTGCGGGCGGCGCTGTATCTCCCGGCCCTGGTGGCGATCCAGCATGAGCCCCATGTGAAGGCCTTCTACGAGCAGCTCCTGGCCCGGGCGAAGAAGCCGATGCAGGCGGTCGTAGCGGTGATGCGCAAACTGCTGCACGCCATCTACGGGATGTTCAGGCATGGCCGCGACTTCGAGGGAGACAAATTCTATGCATTGCCCACTTGACAGAGAAGAGAGTATCTAACGTTTCGGTCAACTGGACCTGGACTTCGGAGGACGTGGACGTCCTGCATGGAGGATGCGATGACGCATCGGAATCGGGGTATGGGGTTGCCGATGATCCGGATGGCGCTCGCCATTTGTCTACTCCTAATTGGGCAATCTAGGTGGGATGTCGCGTGGGCGCAAGAAGAGCTCTTCGTGACGAATTCCACGAGCGACTCGGTCACGGTCTATGCCCGGACCGCCAGCGGCAATACCGGATCGATCCGGTTCATTCTGGGGGCAGCCACTGGACTGGACGGACCCAGGGGTCTCTTCGTGGACACCTTCAACAACGAGTTGGTGGTGGCAAATAGCGGCAGCGATTCCATCACCGTCTATCCCCTCACGGCCAGCGGCAATGTCACGCCGCTTCGGACGCTCCAGGGCGGGGCCACGGGATTCGCCCTGCCCGTCGGTGTCCTTGTGGATGTCGTCAACAACGAACTCCTGGTCGCAGATGGTGCTGCCAACGCCGTGTTTGTCTTTTCCCGGACGGCCAGCGGCAATGTCGCGCCGCTACGAACCCTCCAGGGCGGGGCCACGGGCCTCAGCGGTCCCCTCGGCCTCGCAGTGGACACACTCAACAATGAGCTTCTCGTGGCGAACAACGCTGGAAACTCGATCACCATCTACTCTCGCACCGCCAGCGGCAGCACCGCCCCGCTCAGGACCATCCAGGGCGCGGCAACGGGATTGAACGCTGCCCAGAGCGTCGCACTGGATCTGGATCACGGCGAGCTGGTTGTGGCAAACTTCAGCACTCCCTCGGTCACCGTCTACTCGCGCACCGCCAGTGGCAATGCCGCGCCACTCCGTACTATTCAAGGGGCCGCCACAGGGTTGATCGACCCAAGGAGTGCGTTCGTGGACCTCGTGAATAACGAGCTGGTCGTGGCGAACGGGATCGATTCGGTCACCGTCTACTCTCGTACCGCCAGCGGCAACGTCGCTCCGACCCGTACCCTTCAGGGGAATAACACGGGCCTCGTCAATCCGGGCTTCGCCGCCGTCACGACGACCGGCTCGCCACTCGCGGCCGTCAACCTGAATAACGACGTGTTCGGGTTCGGCGCGACCCTCGTCTACCAGGCGACGCTCAGCCCCGGCGTCACCCCGACGCAAGTCGATATCTATCTCGGGTGCCTGCTGCCCGACTTCACGACCTTCCTTTCGCTTGTCCAGTCGTCCCCCGGGGTCATCTCGATATCGATCGGCCCGTCACCGGTTCCCTTCCAGAGCAACGTGACGCTGATTGACACCATCGTCCAGTTCCAGTACACGTTCGGAGGATTCGAGCCGGCGGGAACCTACTTTCCCTATGCTGGGCTGGCGGTGGCCGGGAGCAACCCATTCGTTCCCGCGAATCAGATCAGCCTGGCGGTCCGACCCTTCCAGTTCTCACCCTGATAGGCGAAGAGGCGCGTCGTTCGAGCGCTACCTGTAAGCACCAGGGGAGCGTCTTCTGGCGAACAGAAGGGGAGGAGCGAGATGAAAATGGTTCAATGGAGCGTGCGGGCGCTCATCGTTGGTCTGACCGTGCTCGTGGCGAGCGTGGACTCCGTTCCGACGGTGTGGGCGCAAGAGGAGCTGTTCATTACGAATCCCGGCGCCAACTCCATCACCGTCCATAGCCGGACGGCGAGCGGCAACACCGCGCCCCTCCGGACCCTCAGTGGGGGGCTGACGGGATTGGCTTTCCCCGCTGCTCTGGCCGTGGACCCGGTAAACAACGAGCTGGTGGTGTTGAACCACAACACCCCCTCCGTTACCGTCTACAGCCGCACCGCGAGCGGCAACACCGCTCCCCTCCGGACCCTCAGCGGCGGGCTCACGGGATTGAATGGGCCCTTCGCCGTGTTCGTAGACACCGTGAACAACGAATTGGTGGTCGGAAACACCGACGGCAACTCCGTCACCATCTACAGCCGCACCGCGAGCGGCAACACCGCTCCCCTCCGGACCCTCAGCGGGCCGGCCACGGGGTTGAACCTCCCCGGCGTCACGGTGGACACGGTGAACAACGAGCTGGTCGCGGCGAACGGCGGGAACAACTCCGTCACCGTCTACAGCCGCACCGCGAGCGGCAACACCGCGCCCCTCCGGACCCTCAGCGGGCCGGCCACGGGGTTGAGTGCTCCCTCGGGCACGGGCCCGGTCGTGGACCTGGTGAACAACGAGCTGGTGGTGCAGAACCTCGTGAGTAACGCGATCACCGTCTATAGCCGCACCGCGAGCGGCAACACCGCCCCCCTGCGAACGATCAGCGGGCCGGCCACGGGGTTGAATAACCCGATTGGTTTGGCCGTGGATCCAGTGCACAACGAGATTGTCGTGTCGAGCTTCATCGGCTCCACCATCAGAGTCTTCAGCCGGACCGCGAATGGCGACGTGGCCCCGCTCCGGACCCTCGGCGGAAACCTGACGGCGATCGCCGGCCCGGAAGGACTCGCCGTCACCCCGGCGGCCCTCCCCACCCCCTCGCCGACCGCCTTTGTCGGCCTCAACGCCGCCGCCTTCTCCACGGGGCAGACGATCAACTACCAGGCGGTCGTGCTGCCGGGGGCGGCGCCGGTGCAGGTGGACATCTATCTCGGGTGTCTCCTGCCCGATTTCACGACCTTCCTCTCGCTGGTGCAGCCGGCGCCCGGGACCATCAACGTCGTCCTGGGCCCGTCGCCGGTGCCCTTTCTGGCGAACGTGCCGCTCGCGCCGCTTGGGGTCCCGTTCCCCTACACGTTCGGCGGATTCGAGCCGGTGGGGACCTACTTCCCCTACGCCGGCCTCGCGGTGGCGGGGAGCAACCCCTTCGTTCCGGCGAACCAGCTCGGTCTCGCCGTCCAGCCGTTCCAGTTCACGCCCTAGCGGAGCGGGCAAATGGGCGGGTGATCCGCTGGCGAGCCCAGAGGATGCCGATGATGCTCTTTGCATCGATGATCCTGTTCGCCAGGACCCAGCGGTGGGCGAGATCGAACGGGAGCGCTTTGACCTCGAGGAATTCCGTGGAGTCATGGTGGCCGGACCGCCCGGCATTTAGACCTTGCGCGAGGTAGAGCTGGATCGACCCGGTCGAAAAGCCGACGGCCGAATAGAAAGTACAGAGCTTGATCAGCTTCCTGGGCCGAAGCCCGATCTCCTCCTCACACTCCCGCCGGGCGGTGGCGGCCGGACGCTCGCCCCGATCGATGATGCCGGCCGGGATCTCATAAATTGCCCTCCGGATCGCCGGCCGGTACTGCCGGATCAGATAAATGCGGCCATCGTCGTCGATCGGGACGATCGCCACGGCGTCCGGCGGGCGGACGATGTCGCGGCGTGCTCGTCGCCCGTCCGGAAGGATAACCGTGTGCAGCTCCGTTGAAAGATACCCCCCGGCGTAAACCACCCGCTTACCAACCACTCGCTCGATGAGTTTCATCTCCCCTCCAGTTTGCCGTCGCGCACGAGGATAGAGACCCCGACAGAATGTGTCAACGCCCTCCTTGGCCGGGACTCCAACTTGTGGTAAAGCTGGTGAGAGGGGGTGGGGCGAGTGATAACCGGGCTGGCGGAACGGAGATGAAATGCTTGCACCTCTAGTCATCGCGTTAGCGCTTCTCGTGGCCTGCGCGGCTGGACCGACCGCGGAGCAACGGCCGGGTGAGGAGGCGATCTGGACCCGGGACCTCCTTCATCAGGTGGCGACGCTGGCGTCGCCCGGGATGGAAGGGCGGGCCGCCGGCTCAGCGGGCTCGGCCAAGGCGGCCGACTACATCGCGCGGGAGTTTCAGAAGACCGGTCTGCAGCCGGGCGGCGAGAAGGGGAGCTATATGCAGCCGTTCGACCTGGTGACCGAGATTCGGCTGGGACAGGGCAATCGCCTGGAGCTGACGACGCCCGGTCAGCTCCCCGAGGCGAGGGAGTGTCGGCCATGGGAGGACTTCCTTCCCCTCGCCTTCTCCGAAGAGGGGGAGGTGCAGGGCCAGGTCGTCTTCGTCGGCTACGGCATCAGCGCCCCCGAGCTTGGCTACGACGACTATGAGGAGATCGACGCGAGGGGGAAGGTCGTGTTGATGATGACGCATGAGCCGCGCGAGCGGGATCAACATGGTCCGTTTCGGGCCGCCGACGCGTTCCATTACACGACGAATCGCTACAAGGTGATCAACGCCCGGGAGCACGGGGCGGCGGCCGTGCTGCTGGTGACCGATCCGAACAATCATCCTGGCGAGGAGGAGAGCGTGCTCCCGTTGCGGGGCGCGTCCGGCTCGGGAAGCGGGGTCCCGGCCCTGAGCATCATGCGCAGGGTGGCCGACGCGATCCTTGCAGGGACCGGCACGACATTGTCGCAGCTCCAGGGGGGGATCGATCGCCGGCTTGCCCCGAAATCGCTTCCGATCTCCGGAGCGACGGTCAGGGCGAAGGTGGCGCTGCTCCGCGAACGGGGCACGACCGCCAATGTCGTCGGGATCCTGCCAGGGAGCGATCCTCTGCTCAAATCCGAGGTCGTCGTGATCGGGGCTCACTACGACCACCTCGGGTTCGGGGGGGAAAATTCTCTTGCCCCCGCCGCATTCAACACCGTCCATCCCGGCGCCGACGACAACGCCTCCGGCACGTCGTCCCTCATCACGCTGGCGCGGGCACTGGTCGCCGCCGGTGGCGCGAAGCGGACGTTCATCTTCGTCGCCTTCTCGGGCGAGGAGCTTGGCCTGCTCGGCTCGTATCACTACGTGAAGCAGCCGCCAGTCGCGATCGAGCGCACCGTCGCGATGATCAATCTCGACGCCGTCGGTCGCATGCAAAAGCATCGTCTCTTCGTCCAGGGCGTCGGCTCTGGGGAGGGGCTTCGTGAGATCGTCCAGGAGGCGAGCAGCGGCCTGGACCTCGATCTGACGCTCCGGGATGACGGGTTCGGCCCGTCCGATCATACCCCCTTCTACGCCAGGGAGCGGCCGGTCCTCCATTTCTTCACCGGGCCGCACCTCGACTATCACCGCCCCTCCGATACGATCGACAAGATCGACGGTGAGGGGCTGTGGGCCGTGACGGTCCTCGCCTATCGGACCGCGATGGCGATCGCGAATCGCCCGGCTGCCGTTGTCTACCGCCGGACGAAGGGCTCGCCGCCCGGCGCCCAACCTGGCGAGCGGGCCGCCGGCTACGGACCCTACTTCGGGTCGATCCCCGATTTCTCGGAGTCGGCGACGCCGGGTGTTCCCTTGAGCGGCGTCCGGCCCGATAGCCCGGCGGAGCAGGCGGGACTGAAGGCCGGAGACATCATCGTGAACTTCGGCGGCATTCAGGTCAGGGATCTTCAGGACCTGACCTTCGCGTTACGGACGAAGCGCCCGGGCGATCGGGTCGAGGTCACCTACCTCCGCGCCGGGAAGGAGCAGCGCGCGCAGGCCACGCTGCGCCAGCGACAGTGAGACATGACGGGGTGAGCGCGGCCTGCCCGGCCTCGCCGCGCCGAGGCCCCCTGATCGTTGTGGCGACGCTTGCGACGACGCTGTTCATCGCCCTGTTGTTGCACCGGCCAATCCATGGAGGGGAGGGGCAGGGTCTCCGAGACCCGCGGGAGCGGCACTTCGAGAATATCCGGCAATTGACCTTCGGCGGCCAGAACGCCGAGGCCTACTTCTCCGCCGACGGGACGCGGCTGACTTTCCAGTCCACCCGAGACCCGTTCGAGTGCGATCAGATTTTCACGATGAAGAGCGACGGGTCCGACGTGAGACTGGTCAGCACCGGGAAAGGGCGGACGACCTGCTCGTTCTTTCTTCCGGATCGTCCGGGGCTGATCTACTCCTCGACCCACCTGGGCGGTCCCGCCTGCCCGACGAAGCCGGATCGGTCGCAAGGCTACGTCTGGCCGATCTATCCCGATTATGATATTTTTCGCGCCGACCTCGACGGGTCGGGCCCGGCGCGCCTGACGGAGACGCCGGGATACGATGCGGAGGCGGCGGTCTCGCCCGATGGGAAGCGGATCGTCTTCACGTCGATGCGCGACGGCGACCTCGAGCTGTACAGCATGAACGCCGACGGATCCGATGTCCGGCGGCTCACGTTCGCCAGAGGCTACGACGGCGGTCCGTTCTTCTCCTCCGACGGCAAGAAGATCGTCTATCGTGCCTATCACCCAAGGTCCGAGGCCGAGATCCAGGAGTACGAAGCGCTGCTCAGGCGGAATCTCACCCGCCCCTCCCGGATGGAGATCTTCGTCATGAACGCCGACGGCTCGAACCAGCGGCAGATCACGAGCAACGGCGCCGCGAACTTCGCTCCCTTCATGCATCCGAACGGCCGGCAGATCATCTTTTCCTCGAACCTGCACGATCCCTCGCGCCGCGCCTTCGCCCTCTACCTGATCAATGTCGATGGGACCGGCCTGGAGCGGGTCACGTACGGCGACACCTTCGCCAGTTTTCCGATGTTCTCGCCCGACGGGACGAAACTGGTCTTCGCCTCTCACCGGAACCGGAAAGACGCCGGCGAGATCAACATCTTCATCGCCGACTGGGTCCCGTAATAGCGGATCTCCGCGAACCCTCGACTGTTGACGTGTCCCCCAATTAGTGCCCATGTTTCACCCACCCACCCACGGCCAGTTCGCGTAATTGCGAGGCTAACTTATTGATTTCTCAGCGAACTCGGTGATGGCATTTCGGTTGCACCTGTGAACTGCACCGTGCAAACGCTAGGTGGGAATTCGGGTTAGGCGGCTCGGCTCCGAGACCCTTCATGACCTTACCGCTGCGTACAGCGAACGATGCTGGGAACGGCCGCGAGTGGTGCGGCCGATTAGTTCGGAGGCCATTCGACATACACGCGTCGCGGAGATTGGAAGCATGGGCGGAACGTTGTGGTCGTCAGCACGCGCGGCGGGAGTGCCCGGTCGGCCCTCAACGAACGAGAGTTCCAGACGGGTGACGCGAGGCACGTGTCGTGACCCGATACAAAGGTCAGGACGCCTGACGGTCGGGCTCCTCGCAGTCGTGTCTCTTTGGACAGGCTGCACGACAGCACAGGTCCAGAAAGTCCCGGATGCGCCCATGCGAGTCGCGCCGCGTGAGGCCATCGCGATCTTCACTTGGACTGAATCCTCCTTGGAACGTGATGCGGTCGTCTGTATCAGCGAGGCCGTCCTCGCCGCTCACCCAAAGGTTCGGATCATCACCCCGGACGAGTTTCGCCAAACAGTTTTCTCCTATCAGCTTCCAAGAGAAGAAGCCCAACGGACGAGGTACTTCACCCTGCTCATGAGCGAACCTGCAATCGCTGAACGAATGGCCTCCCTGGGGATCCGGTATCTAGTGTCCATCGGCGGCAGGACGGAGGAGTCGGAGACACGAGGCGGCATCCTCTGTGGCGGTGGCACTGGCGGCGGCGGGTGTTTGGGGGCCGTGTTCTGGGATCAGCGGACCAATTTGGCGGCGTCGATCTACGATTTCAGAGAGCGCCGTGCAACCGAAGAGCTTCAGGTAACAAACACGGGGCGTGGATGGTTTGCAATGGTGATGATCCTGCCGGTCGGTCTGCCCTCCTTCGCGGAGAGCCGAGCCTGCAGGGGGCTCGGGGAGGCTGTCGCAAACTACCTTTTGGGCAAAAGCACGCCGGGGTCCTCAGGGCCGCCCGAGCCAAGGGATCGATGACCGAGGATAGCATGTCCAGACACGCGAAGCGGTCCTGGAACGCCGATAGTGCACGTCTGACCCGTTCAGGGAGAGGGAGAATGGCGGTGAGGGCGGTAGTAGGCATTGCCATGATTCGCTTCCTCGCTGGTTGTGGCCCCGTCCACCACGCCTTGGAGATCCCGGTGGCACCGCAGCGAGTATCTGTGACACCAATAGACCTGGGCTCTGGTGCAAAGGTATCCCTAGTGGTACTCGATGAGAGGCCGACTAAGACCGTCCAGGACTGGTACATGACCAGGTGGGTGCACAACGATACGCGGTTCACGGTATCAGCTCTAGGAGATGTCACTGCAGCGCTCGCTCAATCGTTGCGCGACGGGTTAATGACCCTAGGATTCGAGTTCGTACCAACTCCGCAAGCGACAGCGGTCACCCTGGAGGTCCATCTTCTCTCTCTTGCAATGAGTCCTCCTGGTCCCGTGGGTGTGGACGTGATGGCTCAGGCCAGTGCTGAGGTTCGGCGAGGACAAACGCCGGTCTTCCAAAGAAGGTACAATGCTAGTAGTAGATATTCGTTTCCTCTCTTCACCCGCAGATGGAATCAAGAAAAGATCAATACCGAACTTTCAAACCTAATTGGCAACATACTCGCCGACCTTGAACTGCTTGCTGCGCTGAAAAAGCAGTGAGCATGGGGGCGTTTTCAACAGGTCTGTTCGGATAGCGATGCGCACGAACGCCGTCGTCTTCGAGTCTCCAGGCGATCCCAACTGCCCAACCCCTCGCTGAGAACGATCACGCAGTATCTCTACTCGTCTGCACTGTCTCTGACCCCGGCTCGCCCTTCGCCGAAAAACAACACTGTCGTTCCGGCAAAATGAGAGCAGTCACAGCGAACTCGCGCAAAGGACCGCGCGTCCGGAGAAAACGCTTGCCTTGACTCATGGGCCACACCTAGAATGTCCCGGCGCAGCCGTGGGAACTGTATCGCACTATCGCCCGGGATCGCTGGACCGCGCAGGCACGGGGCCAGCGGCTCCGCACCTCCAGTAGGGAGGATATTGTGGTAGGGCAAAAGGAGACGCGAACGGCGAACACGTGGTTCGCGAGTCAGATGACGATAGGACCGGTTTGCCTCGTCCTTCTTCTCGCAATGCTTTCCGCTGCGCTGCCGGGAGCCGCTGATGAGCCCTCCGAGCCCCGCATCGTCCTATTCAGCCCGCAGGGGACCGTCAAGGGGGTGCGGCAGGTGAGCGCCCGATTCTCCGAGCCGATGGTCCCGTTGGGCGACCCTCGCGGTGTCGCCGACCCGTTCGAGATCGCCTGCCCCGAGGCGGGGACGGCGCGCTGGGTCGATAGCCGCACCTGGGTCTACGACTTTGCGCGGGACCTTCCGGCCGGTGTCCGCTGTACCTTTCGGGTCAGCGCCGGCTTGAGGAACCTCGACGGGAGAGGGGTCGTCGGCGAACGGGAGTTCGCCTTTTCCACGGGAGGCCCGGCGATCCACTCCTCATCGCCCGAGGAGGGGAACGACTGGATCGACGAGGAGCAGGCATTCGTCCTCGTCCTCGACGCGCAGGCGACCGAGGC
>Ga0187893_10003566_pt1 | contig 31313 bp, 28 predicted proteins | sample MA1701074metaG_FD_139574 | JGI IMG/M metagenome (GOLD analysis project Ga0187893, IMG submission 139574) | White microbial mat communities from a basaltic lava cave in the Kipuka Kanohina Cave System on the Island of Hawaii, USA - MA170107-4 metaG ...
GAAAATTTTTTTTGGTGCTTTCGGATCATTATCGTTACAAAGAAGTTTGGCGCTATGCGCTCAAACAGTTAGCCAAGCTGGCAACCTGAGTCCTTACCCGTGGATTTGGGCTGTTAGCTTGCGAGGTTCCCGATTTTCATACTTTCGGGGCATGCGCAATATGGCAGATTGCGTTACCTCAACGGCTCCCCGATGAATTCGCCAGACGATTGCTGCGGCGAGGATGCTAACGGATTGCGACTGATGGAATCAAATCCGAGATCAAAACGACAACGGCACTTCGTCGCGAAGGAGGTGATAAAAGACAGCCGAGCGGCGCGTGATCGCGCCGTAGCGAGACTGTTCCCAGCGATGATGCAGACGAAAGAGGCGATGATTGAATGAACCAAGCACGGGCAGCGAGAAAACATCCTTCGATGGTGCGCCGTTTGTGTAGAGCGGATTGAAAAGATCGAAGTGAACTTCCGCTCCGCCGTTTGCGAACAATCCGACGTGAAGCGCAGGCATGGCCGAATCGTTTTCCATCCAGCTTCGAGTCCACGCTTTGTGATTCCACGAATTCAGATAAGCGAACAACCCGTTGCCAAGCGCGCTTCGAGTGTAAGAGCTTTTCGAATCGAGAACCGCGGCGAGCGACTCACGCGGTTGAAAAACCATCCCGCCGTCCCAAAGATTGACGACAGGGCCGACGGAATCGAGCCATCCTTCGTGAAAAATTTTATCGATCAGAAGCGCGGTCGAGCGGCGATACTCTTCGGGCCACGTTTCCCACGCTTCGCGGGCCGATGGTTCATCCTCTGTGTCCGCGATTATACGAGAGACGCTTTGGATCATCTCGATATTTTTTGATTCGACGCTGCGCGTGACCTGCTCCCAACGAGGTACGGGCGCGTCTTCGTCGGCGTGTCTCAAATAGTCGGGAAAGTCACGGGGCAGATTTTCGAGTTTCATCGACAGCTACTCTATTGGCTTTCAAGAAGGGCTTCAATGCGCATCTGCGCTGACTGAAATCAGCCGTGCAATGAGTTTGGAATGAAATCAGGCTTGCCAGCTATAAGGGCTGTTTTTTTAACAATTAAGTTGCAATGAATCGAGGATTGATTCTGATACCATATCTTGTTATAAGAGAAGGCGTGAGCAGAAGTAACATCATTAAATACCAAGTACCAGAAAGGTGGATCAAATATGATCGGCTGGCGATAGTTAAGGAATTGATTGACGCCAAAGCGGCAGTAATTTCGCTGACAACCATCCCCTATCAAAAAACATGGGCAGATAAACTTCAACAGATACAACTGAAGCGCGAGGTGGCTGGAACATCGAAAATAGAGGGAGCGGATTTCACTGGAAACGAATTCGAGATAGCTATGCAGGAATCTCCCGCAGAATTATTAACAAGGTCGCAAAGACAGGCGCACGCAGCAATGCAAACGTATCGTTGGATTGCACAGCTACCTGATGATCGCCCGATAAATGCCGATCTGATATGCGAAGCTCACCGAAGGATAGTAACCGGAGCAGACGATGATCATTGTGAGCCGGGGCGGCTCCGCCAGCGCGATCAGAATGTTGTGTTCGGACATCCGCCATATCGAGGTTCGGAAGGCGGCGAAGAGTGCGAACAGGCATTCACCGGATTGAGTGAAGCTATTGAGCGGGAATTCAAAGATCATGATCTGTTGATACAAGCTCTCGCACTTCACTATCACTTTGGCGCTATGCATCCGTTCCTCGATGGCAACGGTCGCACTGCCCGCGCACTGGAAGCTCTGGTGCTGCAACGGGCCGGATTGAAGGATTCTCTTTTCATAGCGATGTCGAATTACTATTACGACGAAAAAGCCGCCTATCTTCAGGCTCTCTCTGATGTGGGAGCTAATGATCATAATCTGACCGCATTTCTGAAATTCGGGCTGCGCGGGATCGCTTTACAATGCAGACGCTTGTTTGACCAAATACGCCGCAATGTCGCCAAGGCGCTTTTTCGCAACATGATGAATGATTTGTTTAACCGCCTTGAATCGCCGAGAAAGCGCGTGATAGCAAAACGTCAGGTTGAAATCCTCGATGTTTTATTGGAAAACGATGAGATGAGTTTGGCTGACCTGATTAAGCGGAAAGCAGACTTATACATTCCTTTAGGAAATCCCTCCAGAGGCATGTCCCGTGATATGGACGCTCTGATCAAGCTTGGCGCTGTTCGAGTACGAAACGATAGTGGAAAGGTCTACCTTCAGATCAACCTTGAATGGCCATCTCAAATCACAGAATCCCATTTCTTCGAGGTTATCAAACAACTCCCCAAAGCGAAGCCGCACTCTTTCACAATGTAGCGGCGAGGGCGTAAATAGAACTTTTCTTCACCCCGCGCGTTTTTTTATGTTAGATTTGATGTCGCGTCAAATAATCAGTCTTGAGGATCGTGATTAGTGATAACTACCGCAGGCAAGCTCGAACAACTTCAATCAACAATCGAAAGTGTGATTCGCGGCAAGTCCGATGTCGTCGAGCTTTCTCTGGTCACTTTGATAGCTGGCGGACATCTCCTGATCGAAGACGTGCCGGGGGTGGGCAAAACTACTCTGGCTCAATCGCTCTCTCGCAGCTTCGATTGCACCTTTCAGCGCATTCAGTTCACTTCCGATATGCTGCCGTCGGACATACTCGGATTGAATGTTTATAATCAGCAGCGCGCTTCGTTCGAATTCAAACGCGGCCCGATATTCGCCAACGTCATACTCGCAGACGAAATAAATCGCACAACGCCCAAGACTCAATCCGCGCTCCTGGAAGCCATGGCCGAAGGACGCGCGACGGTCGAGCAGCAGACTTATCAACTCCCGCGTCCGTTCATCGTGCTTGCCACTCAAAACCCGGTCGAGCATCACGGCACCTATCCGCTTCCCGAATCGCAACTCGACCGATTCATGATGCGAGTGCGGATGGGCTATCCCGAAGCTGAAGACGAAAAATCTATTCTTCGCCAGCAGTCGCTCAACTCGCCGCTCGATCAAATAGTCCCCGTCATGCACTCGGATGATGTGCTTGCGCTTCAACACGAAGCTCGACGGGTGACAGCCGACGAATCTCTGCTCGATTACATCATTCAAATCGTCCGCGCCACGCGCGAATCCGACATACTCGATCTCGGAGTCAGCCCGCGCGGAAGTCTCGCGCTTTTTCACGCCGCTCAGTCGCTCGCTTACATCGAGGGGCGCGACTTCTGCATACCCGACGACATCAAACGCCTTGTGGTTCCCGTCTTCGCTCATCGCATCGTCGTCAACTCGCGTTATTCGACGGGCCTCCGTCGGTCTGACGAAGCGGAAGCCGCTCTTCAGGAGATTCTCAAAACCGTCAGCGTCCCCCTGTGAGGTGAATCGATGAACCGGCAGGCATGGCGCGATTTCTTCATCACTACTTTTCTGCTGGGCCTCGCGTTCATCATAGCCCTGCTCAGTTCCATAGCCTCCGAACAGGTTCAACCCATTCAGGCCGCGATAGCCGCCGCAATCTCGCTCATACTCGCTCTTCTAGGCGCGCTCTACATAATCCCGAAACTTGCGCGCAACGTCCGACTGGAAATGTTGCGCCTTGCGGTGAAAACTACCATCACGGTCGAAGGACTTTTCTTCATAGTCTTTCTCGCCATAATAGCCTTTGCCGCGTGGAACACAGGCAACAATCTGCTCTACCTGGTGCTTTCGGTTATGCTGGCATTTCTTTTCGCGGCGAACCTGATCGCGCGAATGTCGCTCGCCAATATTTCCATTCAGTTGCGATTCCCCGATCACATATTCGCCGGAGAGCCTGCAAACATCGCCGTCACTGTGGCCAATCACAAGCGCATCATTCCGAGTTACAGCACGCTGATAGAAGCGGTGTCGGACGAGGCCGAAAAGCGCGAGCGACTTCGCCAGTTGCAGGAAGAAGATGAGGAAGAAGAAAGTAAATCGAAAAAAAACGTAGGCCAATGGTCGCCGCCGCCCCGCTACGAGATAGGCAAACTGGCTTATTTCGTCTTGGTCCCTGCGCGGGCCAGCGGGCGTTTGAAAGTCGAGCATACCTTCCACAGGCGCGGACGTTATCCGATAACAGGCTTTCGCATCTCGACGAAATTTCCCGCAGGGTTTTTGAAGAAGTGGCGCATAGTCGATGCGACGGGCGAAATACTGGTCTACCCCAAGCCGAAACCGATTGATGATTTTTATCACGCTTTGCCGATGCTCGCGGGTCAGATTCAAAGTCACACGCGCGGATCGGGCGACGATCTCTATGGGCTGCGCCGATACATCTCGACCGATCACATTCGCAACATCGATTGGAAAGCGACGGCCAAATCAGGCGATATGATGGTGCGCGAGCATGTGCGCGAAGACGAATGGCGACTGACCATCGTATTCGATACATCGCGCCCCGAAACGGGCGAAGCGGATGAAGAGTTCGAAGCGCGATTCGAGCGCGCGGTGGAGATGGCCGCGTCGCTTGCGAATCATTTCATACTCGAACGCTCCGAGGTCGAGTTCGTGACGGCTGACGAGCGGCTCAATGTATTTTCCGGGTCGGGCGAAGATCATCTTTACAAAATCCTTCGCTCGCTGGCCACACTTCAACCCGCCGCGCGAGAGGAAAACGAAAAGGGCGAAAAAAAGAAATCTTTCTTCGCCCGCTTCCGTCGCGCGACTGAAGATGAAGCCGAAGCCAGGAAATCGAATGGCGACGCGCAGATGTGGCAACTGATAGCACGTGTGCCGGTGCTGGCTGACGAACGTCGGTTCAAGGTATTGATAACGCCTGCTGCCAAAGGCTCGATCCCGGCAAACGTCTGGCGCAGCGCGCACGTCGTGTTTATGGAAGACCTTTGATCGGGGGATGGGGCTTGGGTGATGGGTGATGGGGAAAATGGTTTTCTCCGCCCCATCACCCATCACCTGTGAACTGAATATGAATCTGGAAAGCTATTTTCGCTCGACCTCCTACGCGCTCGTAGCGACGGCCTTCGCGGGGCTTGCGCTCACGGGCGAGCTTGACGCCCCGTCGGTCGTGCTGTTTCTCGCGGCGATGGCGCTCGGTTACTATGCCGATTCGAAGGGATGGACGCGGTTGCGGTTGAGCGAAAGGATGTGGCGAGTGCTGGCCATAGCTTACATCCCTTTCAGCTTCATCGATGCGTGGATGTTTTCTGATCGCATTCTCGCGCTCACTCACTTGACGCTGTTCGTCTCTGCCGCGAAGCTGCTTCAAAACAAGCGCGACCGCGACTGGGTGTTTCTCTACCTCGTCGCTTTCTTTCAGGTGTTGCTCACAGCCGGACTGACTTTCAACGCCACGTTCGTCGCTTCTCTGACTCTGTTTTTGTTCTGCTTCATTTCCACGCTGACCGCGTTCGAGATAAGGCGCGCTCGTCGCGAGGTGACGACCATCAGCGGCGAGGAAGAAATAATCCTGCCTCCGAAGAGTCGTCGCAAAGACGAGACGAAAAAAGATGGCGTCAGAAGGGCGCGCTATCTCGTCGGCGCATCGCTTGCTCAGATCGTCGTAGTCGGCGCGTTGGCCCTCCCGCTGTTTTTCATAATACCCCGATTCGGCAGCGGAAATATCGGTCGCGGGCTTGGCGACGCCAAGATGATGACGGGCTTTTCCGAAACCGTCCAACTCGGCGATGTGGCGGCGATAAAAAAGAGCCAGCGCGTCGTGATGCGCATAGAGATTGATCGAAGGCCCGAACGCTGGCTTCGCTGGCGCGGGGTTGTGCTGGACACCTATGAGGGCAGCACCTGGAAGACATCCAAGGAAGGAGAGCAGAAGGCCGATCAGGGTGTCGTCAACAAATACGCGGAAGCGGATGAATCATCGAAATTCATCTCCGTTTATCCTCTGAGCGAAGCGGCAGCGGACAATCGGCTCATGCTCGAACAGAAAATTTCGCTGGAACCGCTCGGCACCCACGCGCTTTTCGCCGCCAGAAGACCCGTTCTTCTGAAAGGGCCATTCTCGCGCATCAATACGAACAAATACACAGATGCGATTTCCGTCCCCGGACTCGGCGGGCGCGTCCTCTACACCGTCAAGTCCGACATAAGCGTGCCGGATGAGCAGGAGCTTCGCTCGGATGAGGAAATCGAGTATCCCGAATATATCCGCGAGCTTTATCTTCAACTCCCCCTCCTCGACCCGCGCATCCGCCAGCTTGCAAATAAAATCGCGGGTGATGCCGATGCGCGAACCCCGTATGACAAGGCGCGAGCGATAGAGGCTTATCTGAAGACGAACTTTTCCTATACGCTCGATCTCAAACCGGCGAAGAAAGACCCGCTGGCGGAATTCCTGTTCGATCTGCGCGAGGGCCACTGCGAATACTTCGCTACGGCGCTCACAGTGATGCTTCGCTCCATCGGGATTCCTGCGCGAGTAGTCAACGGTTTTCAGATGGGCGAGTACAATCAGGTGAGCGGACTTTACACCGTCCGCGACAGCGACGCTCATTCTTGGGTCGAAGTTTATTTCGCGCACCGCCGAGTCTGGGTCGAATTCGACGCCACACCCTCAGAGGGCATAAACGATTACTCACAGGGCGGACTGCTTGCGCAACTCCGACAGTACATGGACGCGCTCGAAGCCTTCTGGCTCGATTACGTCGTCACGCTCGACGGCGACGAACAGGCTTCGATGATGGCTGAAATTCAGAAGCGGCTTTTGAATTTCAGAGACACCCTCTACGGTTACTACAAATCTGTAAAAGGGTGGTTCAGAGGCGCGGCCATCAAATTTCTGCTCGAAAAAGAATGGGACGCGGCAGCTATTTTCAAGCTCATCGGCGTGGTCGTTTTTATCGGGGCCGCGATCATGGCAGCTTACATAGCGATGGCGCACAGGAAAAGAAAACGCCTCGCGCCGACAGGCTATGGCCCGTGGTGGCATCGCTGGCTGATCGTGCCGCTGTGGCGAAGAAAGCTCCGCTCGACGGATCATCAAAGATCGGCGGTGCTGTTTTATGAACAGATGCTCGCCATCGCCTCGCGGGCCGGTTTGGTCAAGCAGGCGGATCAGACTCCTATGGAGTTCGCCGAGTCTTCGGATTTCGCTGAGATTCGAGAAATAACCCGCGCTTACAACCGTGTCAGATTCGGACGAGCGCGACTCGACGCCGAGGAAGCCCGAAGCGTATCTGCAAGTCTCGCGGATTTGAAGCGCGCTGTCCGCAAACGGAAATCCCGAAAAGCGCGAAACAGGCTGTGAAAGCCTGTTTCAGGGCGAATGATTCTCGATACTCCCTCGCAAATTGACAAGCCGCAGGAAGCGGCTTAGTATCCTTCGAGCGCGCAGGGGGCGCAGATATGAAGCTCTTCGATGTAACTGTCCCGATTTCAAAAGACATGATAGTTTATCCCGGCGATCCTCCTGTGGAAGTGGAACGCATAAGCGAGATCAAAGAAGAGTCGGGCTATAACCTCACACGCTACAGTTTCGGCTCGCACACAGGCACTCATGTCGATCCGCCTTTTCATTTTCTCGTCGATGGATTGACCGCTGACCGCATACCTCTGGAGCTGCTCGTAGGCCGCGCGCGAGTCGTGGAAGTGACTTCGCCGAGAATCGATGAAGAGGCGCTCAAAGAGTTCGATTTTTCAGATGATGTTCGTGTGCTGTTCAAAACGAGAAATTCTTATTTGTGGAGTCAGCCCGGTTTTGTGGAAGATTATGTTTACATCACTCCCGGCGCGGCCCGCGAACTGGTCGATGAGGGCATCAAGCTCGTCGGCATCGATTATTTATCGGTAGAAAAATTCGGGACAGACGATTACGAAACACATCGCGCGTTTCTCGGCGCAGGCACGATGATAGTCGAAGGACTGGATTTGCGCGAAGTCGAGGCAGGCGATTATGAAATGATCTGCCTGCCGTTGAGGGTAGCCGAAGGCGACGGCGCGCCTGCGAGAGTGGTGCTGCGCCAGTTTCAATCATGAACGAAACCGATCTGATACGGCTCGTCTCCGAACATAGAGTGATCGCGCGGGTGCGCGCGCAGTCCGCCGAATCTGCATTGCGCGCAGCGGAAGCTGCAATAGTAGGCGGCATCAAGCTCGTTGAAATCGCTCTTGTCACTCCGGGCAGCTTTCGCGTGCTGTCCGATCTGCGTCGATCTCTAGGCGACAGGGCCACGATAGGCGCAGGGTCGGTTATGAATTACGATCAGGCTGACCGGGCCATAAAGAGCGGCGCGCAGTTCGTCTCCTTTCCGCACACGAGCGCGCCGCTCGTCGATCAGTGTAGAAGGTGGAGAGCGCCCGCTATCGTAGGCGCGCTCACTCCTACGGAAGTGGCGGAGGCAGTCGCGATGGACGTTCCGTTGGTGAATGTTTTTCCGGCGTCATCTCTCGGCGGCCCGGAGTATTTTCGACGGCTGACCTGGAGCATGCCTGATGTGCGATTGGCTGCGGGCGGCGGAGTCTGCCCCGAAAATATAGTCGATTATTTCAACGCGGGCGCTTACGCGATAGTCGTCAGCACCAGCCTGTTTACGGCAGGCGATCTGCAAAATGAAAACTACGTCGCCATAGCCGAACGCGCTCGCGGCATCATCCGGCTTGCGGGCGTGGCGTGATGAGACTCGCTTGATAGCATTTGCCTTGTACAGTAAGGTTGTACAGAGTAGAGACTGAAAGAATGAGGGCTTATGGCTATACAGACAACTTATTCGAATGCGCGCGCCAATCTCGCAACGCTGCTTGATAGAGTCGCCTCGAACCGCGAGATCGTAGTCATAAACAGGCGTGGATCGGAGGATGTCGCTCTCATCACCGCATCCGAGCTTTCAAGCCTGCTCGAGACAGCCCACCTCGTCAGGTCTTCGAAGAATGCTGAGAGGCTTTTGACGGCTCTCAAGCGCGCTCAATCGAGAAAACTCAAACCCAAGTCCGTCGAAAAGCTGCGCAAGGAGATGGGACTTGGCTCGAAAAAGTGAAGAGAGAGACAAAAAGAGACCTCAGCGCGACGCGGTTTTTCATCGGGAATTCCGAGAAGATTTGCGATACTGGGCCGAGAGGGATCGAAAGATAGCCCTTCGAGCATTCGATTTGATCGAGGCTATCGTGCGGGACCCGTTTGCAGGAATCGGGAAGCCGGAGCCGCTCAAACATCTCGCGGCGGGAGCCTGGTCGCGTCGCCTGACTCAGGAACACCGCATCGTTTATCTGGTGAGCGAAGATCGTATAGATTTTCTGCAAGCCCGCTACCACTACTGAGTCAGAACAAAAAGTTTCTCGTCTCCCATTGCGGCGCTGACAAATTCGCTCATTGGACAATCACATCTCTACAACGTAATATACTCAAACTAACAGAAGTGAAAGGACGCGCTAATGACTCAGCCGGTGATCGAAAGTTTAACGCCGCAGGCAGGAGTCGAAGGAGGCGAGGTGATCATCACCTGTCGCAACTTCGTCTTCTCGACTTACGATCAGGCCAGCGTCCGATTCGGCGCAACGGAAACTCGAATGATTAGCGCCTCCGAGACTCGCGTCATCGCTCCCGTGCCTTCGAGCGAAATGGCGAGCGGCGGCAAAACCTTAGTCACGCTTGAAGCGAACGGCGCGATGAGCGAAGGATTCCCTTTCATAGCCGGCCAGAAGCTCGCCGAAAATCTCCACCCCGTAGCCAATCCTGCATTCGATCACGACAGCGGCGCGCTCTACACCACGCTTTCAGGCTCGCGCGGGCAGAAGGTTCCCGTGTCGGTTTACCGGATAATCGCTCCGGGCGACAGCGAGCCTTTCCTCGCCGATATAGTCAACGCGACGGCCATTGCCTTCAGTCCCGAAGGAGAGATGTTCGTCACCAGTCGCTACGACGGGACGGTTTACAGAGTCACGCCTTTCAAGGAAGGCGAGCCGTTTGCGCGCGACCTCGGCATAGCCACAGGCATCGCCTTCGACTCGGAAGGAAAGATGTATGTGGGCGACCGCAACGGGATTATTTTTTCGGTCAGTGAAGACGGCGAATCGAGGACGTTTGCAACGCTTGAGCCGAGCGTATCGGCCTATCACCTGGCGTTCGGGCCTGACGGGTTTTTGTATGTCACAGGGCCGACGCTTTCGAGCTTCGATTGCGTACTTCGCATAAGCCGCGAGGGCGAAGTGGCGCGCTTCTTCACGGGCCTTGGCCGTCCGCAGGGCATAGCCTTTGATCGCGCGGGGAATCTTTATGTGGCGGCGAGCCGACGCGGGCACCGCGGCATCATTCGCATCACTCCCGACGCCGAGGCTGAAATGGTCGCGGCTGGAATCGCGCTCGTGGGAGTTTGCTTCGACGATGAAGGCAATATGATCGTGGCTTCGAACCGCGAGGTCTTCCGCCTGCCTCTCGGCGTGGAAGGCTACTGGCCTTTCTGACATCCGATTGACTTTTCTAACCTCGCTTGTTAGCCTCGAACTTAATCGAAAGACTGGTTGCCGAAAACGCGGCCTCACACCGAATCGAGGACTGAGATATGAAAAAGAAAGAGACATCAAAGTTTTGGGCATTTATCCCTGTTCATAAATTTGTCTCTTTCATTGCTTCTGTCATTAGTGTGGTGGTGGCTGTATTTTCGGTTTTAATCGATTATAAGGACGTTCAAGCAGAGAAACCTACATCTCAGGTTATTTATATCGTTTTGGGCTTCATTCTGCTTTTAGGCGTATTCACCGCTCTCTTAATGGGAGTGCAAAGAGGTTCTTCAAAAGTTGTACGCCTTAAGGAGAGATTGCAAAAATCTTTTCTAAAGGCGCTTGATGACAGCCCGCTGAATCCGAACAGGTCTGAGCGAGGTCAAAATGCCTGACGTTCATGAATCAGATAAGCTGATCGAAAACGTCATTCGGGATGCAGAAACAACGCTTCAAAATTCAGACCCTTCTCCGTTTTCGCCTAATGCTTTTTCCGTACTAAGGAGCAAAATAGCAGAATACATAGCCGATTTGATTCGAGAGTCTATCAAGGTTTCAAAGCGCCATCAGTCGGATACTGTGTCTGCGGCGCATGTGGAACGCGCCAGTGAATACCTTGTATCCAGCACTGCCAGAAAACTCTTCAGGCACGTTGGGACAGTAGGAGGCATTTTTCTGGGAGCCGGGATTTCTAATATGTTGACCATGACGGTTGCCGGACAGTATTCACCTCTGGGAATTCTGGTTTCTGCCGGACTCGGTATAGTCGGCGCTTTTATGATCGCGCTGCATATAGCAAAGGATTAATGGCGCTTAATCATAAAGTAATTTTCGGAATGAAGCTCCGCCAGTTCCGCGAGCATAAGGGATTGTCGCTGACGGACTTCGCTGCGATGACCGGCCTTTCAGTTTCTTACCTGACAGAAATCGAACACGGAAAAAAATATCCGAAAGCTGAAAAGATCGCGCGCCTCGCTCATTCGCTCGATAGAAATTACGACGATCTCGTCTCCATACGTCTCGACGAAGAACTAAGCCCGCTGGCCGGGTTTCTGGCTTCGCCCGTGCTGCACAATTTTCCTTATCATCTGTTCGGCATCTCTCCCGCGCAGGTCGTCGAACTGCTCACGCGCCAGCCCGCCGAAGCGAGCGCCTTAGTCAACGCGCTTGTCGGCATAGCCGAGCAGTACAACATCGGAGTCGAGCATCTTTATCGGTCGGCGCTGAGAAGCTATCAGGAGCTTAACGAAAATTATTTTCCCGATATCGAACGAGCCGTCGACTCGTTCGTGCGCGATGCCGAAATACATTCCGATCCGACGCCTTCTTACGAAGACCTGCGGGCGGAGATCGAAAGGCGTTTCAATTATAGCCTCGATGATAAAGAACTGAGTCGGCATCCGCGGCTTCAGCATTTCCGCTCCGTTATGGTTGCGCGCGGAAAGCAAAGGCCGCGCCTGCTCATCAACCCGGCGCTTTCCACGCATCAGAAAAAATTCATACTCGCTCGCGAGATCGGCTATCAGGTTCTCGACCTCAAGGAACGCGCGCAGGCATCCGCGCCCGAACGAGTCGATTCGTTCGAGCAGGTGCTCAACGATTTCAAGGCTTCTTATTTCGCGGGCGCGCTCCTGATAAACCGCGAGCGATTGCTTGCAGATATTCGCGAGTTTTTCGCGCTGCGATTGTGGGAGCCGCTTCGATTCCCCGCCTTTCTGGACAAGTACGAAGTCACTCCCGAAATTTTCCTCTACCGACTGACCGAAGTACTGCCGCGTTATTTCGGAATCAAGCTCCACTTCCTCCGCTTCAATCATGAAGGCGGACAGTTCCGACTCGTCAAGCACCTCAACATGTCGCGCGTGCTGATTCCGGGCGGCACGGGCGTCAACGAGCATTACTGTCAGCGATGGCTTTCGATTCGAATACTTCAGGACCTGGAGCGCCGCGCGAAGGCAGGCGAAGAAATCGATGAGCCGACGGTCGCGGCTCAGATGTCGAGCTTCGTCGATACGGACGCGCGCTTCCTATGCATAGCGATGGCGCGGCGGCTTGCGCTCAATCGCTCGGCTGCGTCGAGCGTATCTCTGGGCTTTCGCGTCGATGACAGTTTTCTCAACACAGTCCGCTTCGCCCTCGATCCTGCAATCACCCGACTCGACATCGATGGCACGTGCGAGCGATGCCGCCTGACGGAGGAAGAATGCTCCGAACGCGCCGCCCCGCCTGTGCTGCTTGAGCTTCAACACTCCCGCCGCGAAATCGAGCGCGAGTTGAATTCGCTTTGAAACGCTGCTCTCTCACCGAGGCTTGACTTGCTCCGCCAGTCTCACAGAAAATCTGCTCCTGTAGACGCGCTTCGCCCGATTTTCAATCTTCGGAGCAAAACTTATGAAACATTTCCGCTTCGTCTCGCTGCTTGCAGCTTTTATGCTGGCATCTCTTCTGGCTTCGACTGCCGAGGCCAAAGACAAATGGATCAACGTCCGCACGAAGAATTTCAACATCGTCAGCAACGCCAGCGAAAACGATACGCGCGAGGTCGCGCTCAAGTTGGAACAATTCGTCTACGTTTTTTCCAAGATATTCAACACCAAAACGACATCTGACGTGCCAGTGACGGTCGTGGCCTTCAAAGACGACGGCTCGTTCAAACCGTTCAAGCCTCTTTACAACGGCAAGCCCGCCAATATCGCCGGGTATTTTCAACGTGGCGAAGACGAAAACATAATCACGCTCAACGTCAGCGGAAATGCACTACGCCCGCTTGCGATCATATTTCATGAATACACTCACCTGCTCACGAGCTACACAACTCGGCAGTGGCCCTCGTGGTTGATGGAAGGGATAGCCGAGTTTTATTCGAGCTTCGAGGTTAAAAAAAATAAAGTTACTCTGGGCGCTCCCGTCGATCATCATGTCTTTCTCCTGCGCGAGAATAAATTCCTTCCGCTCCCTGTCCTCTTCAATGTCGGGCGCAACTCGCCTGAATACAACGAACGCAACAAGCAGGGAGTTTTCTACGCTCAGTCGTGGGCGTTCGTGCATTACCTGATGCTAGGCAATCAGGCCGCGCGCCAGAAACAACTCAATCAGTTCATCGCATCGCTCGAAACGGGAGCGAGCGTCGATGAGGCGTTCCAAAAAGTTTTTCAGACCGATTATGCGACGATGGAAAAAGAGTTGCGCCGCTACATCGGCAACGACACTTATCCGGCCCTCACCTACACGATGGAGACCGCAGAAGCTTCGACCTCAGTCGATGTGCGTCCCCTCAGCGATGCCCAAGTGCAATCGTATCTCGGCACGCTGCTTATGCGCTCGAATCGATTAGAGGAAGCAGAAACTTATTTCAAGCAGGCCATCACGCTCGACTCTGGTCTCGCGCGTTCTTACGAGGGCCTCGGATTCATCGCCATACGGCGCAACAAATTCGACGAGGCCAGAGAGCATCTCAAACAGGCTACCTCGCGCGATTCGAAGAATCATCTGACGCATTACTACTACGCTGTGTCGCTTCAACAGGGAGCCAGCCGCAGCGATGAGATAAGCCCGGAGACGGCGAAGAAAATAATCGAAGAGTTGAGGACGACGATAAATCTCATGCCGGGATTCGCGCCCGCCTACTCGATGCTCGGATTCATGCTCATGTCGACGGACGGAGATATGGCCGAGGCTGCGCGGATCATGAAGACGGCCATCAGGCTCGCGCCCCAAAACCGCCATCTGGCGATAACACTGGCGCAGATTCAATTGCGAATGGAAGACTACAGCGGGGCGAAGAAGACGCTCGAACCTCTGCTTACCGATGATGCCTGGAAGTCTCAGGCGAAATCCATAACCGATATGATCGAACGCCTGACAGCGGCGCGATCTCGCGAGCCGGAACCGCGAGTGAGCGAGCCGGAATCAAAAGAAGAAAAACCGGCGGGGGAAACCGCGCCGCCCCCGTCGAGCGGAGGCGCGATACGGATCGCAGACACGTCGACTATGGATGGAGTGATTACCGCCCTCGATTGCGACAGCGATAAATTCGTCCTCGTGCTGAAGACTGCCGACAAGCTTGTGCGGTTCACCGTGAACGATATGAACAATCTTAAATTTTTCACGCGCGATCCGAGTTTCAAGCCCACCGTCGGCTGCGGCCCTATCAATCTCAAAGCAACCGTTCACTACAAACCGTTGAGCGGAGGCCGCTTTGTCGGAGACGCCGTCGCGGTCGAGTTCAAAAAATGACCGCGCGCCGTCATTCTCACTGCGCGAGCGGCAGCAGGTAGCGCACTTCTGTAGCTTCCATAAGCGGCGTCTGACCTGATCCGCTCATGGTCGAAAAACAGCAATGGCATGAATGCTACCAGCGCAGGCGCATCTGCTCCCGCTTTCAAACTCGGCGCGTTCACCGAAGCCGTTGCTGCGCCCGCCATCTGATAACCATAGTTGCAAGCGACCCGCACATTGCGAGGCCGGGTCGCTTGTCATCAATGTCTGGAAAAATTCTCCAAGCCCCGCGGCGAGCGTCGTCGTTTGAGTCGATTTGCTATCTATCGGAGCCGCGCCGTAGATGAACGGAACCACGATGGCGGAAAATCCCGTCACGGGCGTTTGATAAATGAAATCCCTTTTGGTCGGATTCGTCGGTATCAGGTCAGCGCCGCGCACTTGTCCGACATCGAACATAGTATTGAAAAACGCCCGTCCTTCGGGTATAAGCAATTGCTGTCATTATCGAATCAGGCTGATTCAATCGCTATGCAAAGACGCAGCATCGCATTCCTCACCGTGACGGTTTTTCTGCTTGCCCTCACGCCGCAGGCCAGAATTTCTTCCGCCTCCCGCGCACGCTTCAAGGCGGGCGAAGTTATAGTGAAACTCAAAACCATCGCGCCTGCTCCATCTGACACAGGGGATCGAATGATGACAGCCGCCCGCGCGATTGCGGAAAGAAACTTGGGCGCGCAAGCCGCAGTCGAGCCTCTCGCCGCGCCTGCTCGACCGATCAGTGAGATCATTTCCAGACACGGACTTGATCGTATCTTTCTTCTCAAGTTCGACGCCGACGCCGATATCGATTCGATAATCGCGCAATTGCGCGCTGATCCGATGGTCGAATATGCCCAGCCGAATTACCTCGTCGAGACGGCTTCCCTTATACCTGCAGACCCGGAATTCCATCGCCAGTGGGCGTTGAGAAATCAAGGCACAGGAGCCGAAGGCCAGCCTTCGTCGCTTGATTCCGATATCAAAGCGACCGATGCGTGGGAGATAACCGAAGGAAGCGCGGACGTGGTAGTAGCTGTCACCGATACCGGAGTCGATATAAATCATCCTGATCTTGTCGGAAACATCTATACCAACGCGGGCGAGATTCCCGCCAACGGGATCGATGACGATCAGAACGGGTACACCGACGATGTGAATGGTTTCAACGTCGCAGACCGCAACTCGGACATAAGCGACATCGTGGGACACGGCACGCAGATGTCCGGCATCATCGCCGCAAGATCGAATAACGGAGTCGGGATCAGCGGCATCTCGCAATCGAAAATTCTGCCGGTGAAATTTTTCCGCCGCACCGGGCCGAATCCTTTCGACTTCGACGCAACGATAGCCGATGCCGCTCGGTCTCTGCTTTATTCTATAGCCGCAGGAGCGAAGATAATCAATGCAAGCTGGCGCACGCTACTGCGCGACACTTCGGAAAGCGAAGACAGGGCGCTCCGCGATGCCGTTCTTGCCACTCTCGATGCGGGCGCTCTGCTCGTGTGCATAGCAGGCAATGACGCATTCGACAATGATATCATTCGCGTTTATCCCGGCGCTTATCAGCTTGAAAATCAGATAGTGGTCGCAGCTTCCGAATACAACGACAATCTGTGGCACGAGATCAACCACCCGGCAACCATCAAGTCGGGCTATGGCAAGCGCACTGTTCATCTGGCCGCACCGGGCGCGCTCGTTCTCACTTCTTTCGCTCGCGGCAACTGCGTAAACTGTTCCGCGTCTGCCGACCCTGCGGACTGGTACGGCGCAATCGATGGCACCTCGGCAGCCGCAGCCTGCGTGTCGGGCGTAGCAGCTTTAGTCAAATCCCGATTCCCCGAAGCCAACTTCAGCGTCATCCGTCGCCGCTTGCTCGAAGGCGTCGAGCAGAGAGAATCGCTCGAGCGATTTGTCGCGACCGGAGGACGACTGAGCGCGCTTGGCGCTCTCACCGTCGAGCTTCAGATAATCCCGCCCCTAATCACCCGAATCAAAGTCAAGGGAAGCGGCAAGAAGCTTTTCATCTATGGCGAGAATATGCAGCGCGACGCTCTTGCCGTAGTCGACGGCGTAGCCTATCCGATAGGCGTGGACACAAACAACACCGCGCGCTTCAAAGCGAAAGTTCCCAAGAGCGTGTTCCCTGCGGGTGTGGAAGTGACTGTTTATATCCGCAACCCTGATGGCGGCGAGAGCCAGCGCGTCGCTTACGTGCGATAATCCTTCCTGATGTCAATGGCTGAAATAATCGTACCCGCATCGACTTCGAATCTCGGCGCGAGTTTCGACGCCTGCGGACTGGCGCTCTCGCTTCACCTTTGCGTGACGGTCGAACCCCTCGATGCCGGTTTCGCGCTCGCGCTCGCGGGCGAACTGTCAGAGAGCGTGCCGGGAGATGAATCGAATTTGATCATTCAGGTCGCGCGAATGGTAGCCGAACGCCGCGCGAAACCTATCAAGGGCGCGCGACTTAAAGTCGAGAGTCAGATACCTCTCGCGCGGGGACTAGGCAGCAGCAGTTCAGCCATCATCGCAGGCATATCAGTTTATGAAATTCTCGCGGGCGAGCGATTGTCGGAAGAAGAAATTTTCAGCTACGCGCTTTGCTTCGAAGAACACGGCGACAACCTCGCGCCCAGTCTGCTCGGCGGTCTCGTCGTAGCGTGCGTCGTGGAGCGAGATGATTCGCGCTCGCTCGTGACAGTCAAACGCCCATGGCCTGAAGAGATCAAAATAGTTCTCGCCGTGCCTGACTTCGAAATGGAAACATCGCGTATGCGCGCGGCTCTGCCTTCCGCAGTAGGGATGCGCGACGTGGTATTCAACCTTCAGCGCGCCGCTATGCTTCAGGCGGCGATTTCCGAAAAACGGTTTGATCTGTTGAGTGAAGCCTTGCGAGATCGTTTGCATCAGCCCTATCGCGCGCCGCTCGCGCCGGGCCTCGCGGACGTATTGAGGCTCAACGATGAAATCAGTCTTCACAGCGGATTGCTGGGCGTGGCCATCAGCGGCGCAGGCTCGACTATGATCGCTTTCGCAATTGATAACTGCGAGCAGATAGCAACGGAGATGCGCCGTCGATTTGAAGCAGCCGGAGTAGGTTGTCGAACTCTGGAAGCGATGGTCGATAATCGCGGACGAGTTGTGAGATGAATAGGTGAGGAGTCAGAAGTCGGAAGTCAGGAGTCAGAATAAAACAATCGACAGCCGCCCCTCGCTCCCTGACCCCTGCTCGACGAGGTGATAATGCGAATAACTGTTATTGTCTGCTTTGCTGTATCGATTTTTCTGGCGGGATTGATCGATGCGTCGGCTCAGGTGTCGCAGCCTTATGAAGCGGTGAAGGTGAGCGCCCGGTTTTACTCTGAAATCGAGCGACTCGCCGCCGAGGGGCTGCGATTGAAACAGGCTCTGGAAGCCTCTCTTGAGGCGGGCGCGAATCATCTCGTCGCCATATTCGAGCGCGCCAATCCTAAAGTCCCGAACGAGGCGATGGAGTTCCGCATCATCGTAAGCGATGCCAGACAGTCGCGCACTATCTTTCGCCGCGCGGAATTTTTCTTTTCGCTGCCCTTCTCGAAAGAAATCGCCGCCTTCAACGCGACCGACATAAACGGCGACCGCTGGAAGGAAATAATCGTTCAGAGTTCGAGCGGCGGAAATTGCTGGAGTTGCAACCCGACTGAAATCTATCGCGTGGCCAATCACAAAGTAGAACTGATCGCCGCCGGGCCGATTCAAAAGATTGCCGACCTTGACGGCGACTCGGTTGCGGAATTGATTGTCACTGATGCGCGATGGGAAATATACGAAGACCTTTCGCACGCCGATGCGCCGACGGCGGTGATGGTTTATGCGTGGAGAGATGGCCGCTACGTTTACGCTTCGCGCGAATTCGCCCTGTTCTACGGAAATGAAATCGGGCGACTGCGCGCCGAAATCAACGAGGCCAGAGCGCGCATAACCGGGGAAGAATTTTCAGATGACTCTTACGTGGGCCGCGCGATGGCGCTTGCGATCACTTATGTTCATTCGGGACTTGTGGAGCGGGGATTGAAAGAGCTTGAGACGTTGATGAATTCCTCCGCTCGCTCTCCCTCTCAGAAGAAACGTCGCGCGGCTATCATTGAGGACTTCAAGAGCGGAGAAAGTTCTCGCAAGCTGAGAGAGATGAAACCCGGCGATCCGATCCTGTAAAGTAAAAAGCGCGGATCAGGCGATCTCACTCACACTTTTGCCTTTTTCCTTTTGCATTTTGCCTTCCTCTTCCGGCAGGCATTCCGTATCGAGCGCGCTTGCTACTATCCGGCGCGTCCGGTGCGCAAGCTCGCGTGCGAGAATCCTCAACTCGGCTCTCGTGATGTCATCTCTTACGCGCTCGACTTCGATGGGCGGGTGATAAGTAATGGTGAGCCTTCCCATGCGCGGAAACATTTGCCCGACGGGCCAGATATTGTGCGCGCCGCGAATCGAAACAGGCACGACCCTCGCTCCGTGCGCGAGCGCCAATCGAAACGCGCCTGGTTTGAAAGGCTCAAGCTTTCGAGTCTTCGTTCGACCGCCTTCGGGAAAGACAACGAGCGCGCGGCCCTGTCGCAAAAGCTCGCGGGCCGAACGATGCGCCGACGGATCGATGTTGTCGAGGTTCAACGGAAATGCGCCGAACAGCCGCATCAAAAAACCGAGCAGCGGAATTTGAAAAGGCTTGTCCCACGCCATGTAATAAATTCGGCGACGAACCGGAATCGTGATCCATATGGGGTCGGCATAGGTGACGTGATTGGGCGTGATGATGCACGGCCCTTCGGCGGGAATGTTCTCGACGCCGTGAAATCGCACGCGGAAAAACACGCGGCAGAAAAGCCAGACTATCGGAGCCAGAACGGTGATGACCAGTCTCATAAATCTTTTCTGAAATGAATAGTAGATCGAACGTGAAGCATCAAACAGTCCTTGCCCATGCGCGAAGCTTTCTGAGCCATGCGGTGCGTTTCATAGTCTTGCTGTCTTCGAGATATCCGGTCACGAGCGCGGCTGTCACGGGCGGCAAGACTGCGCTTTCGTCGCGTTCGCTGTAGCCGTCGTTTTCAAGATGAAGAATCAACACGCGATTTCCATCGTAGCGCCATACTTGAGGAACCCGGAGGTGAGCGTAAATAGGAATCTTGTTGATCGATGGGCTGGTTATATCGATTTCGATGACCAGATCGGGCGGCGGATCGATATTCAAATCGATGCGGGTCTTGCCTGTCACTTGCTGCTCGTTCTGAATGTAAAAACATGAATCCGGCTCGAAGCCGCGCTCAAGATCTTCGCGCTTGAAAGTCGCGGAGCCAAGATTTCTGATATCGATATTCAATTCTTCCGCCAGCACTTCGACGAAAAGCGAAATAGTGCGATTGTATTCTTCGTGTTGAGAAGACGGGCTCATAATTTCAAGCTCTCCTCGGTCATAAGTAAAGCGCGGGGCGCTGCTGGCGACGTGATCCGCCAGCAGCGATTCATAAGTTTCCCATCTGACATTATGCAGAATGACTTTTTGCTCGGATGCGGTCAGTACAGTAGCCATCGTTCTCACTCTCAACTGCGATTACACTGCCGGGATTTTACCTTTCAGCGCGAGTCTTGCTCAAGGCTGAAGGCGCGAAAGGGCGCGCGCCAGCGTTGCTACCTGGCGCGCGCCCTCGCGAAATCAAGCGACGCGAGTCAGTTATTGCCCGCTCTTACTGATTGCGATTTGCGCTGCGTTTTGTTTTCAGCAAGCGCCGGTAGAGGCCGCTTGAGCGCCTCTTCAAACAGTGCGAATATGCGACGATTGGAATCGAGCCGCGAAGATTCCGTTCTCCATCCGTGATCTTCGACCGGCAAGGTCGCAAGCTCCCACCCGGTCTTTTTCAACTCGATCAATCGCTGAACCAGTCGAATGGTGTCCTGATAATGCACATTGCGGTCTTCCATCCCGTGAAGTATCAGCAAGCGATCCTGAAGTCCTGCGGCGTGATAGATGGGCGAGCTTTTTCGATACGCCTCGTCATCGTCGTAAGGCAAATTGAGAATGTTCGACGTGTAAGGGTGATTATAGTGCGCCCAGTCGGTGACGGGAAAAAGCGACGCGCCTGCCGCGAACACTCCCGGATGTTTGAACTGCGCCATCAGGGTGAAAAATCCTCCGTAGCTTCCGCCATAAATTCCTATCCGCCGCGGATCGATGCCCTGTTTTTCAGCCAACCACTTCGCTGCGACTACAGCCGAATCGATATCCTTTCCTCCCATGTTGCGATAGATCGCCGTGCGGCAGTCTCGCCCATAGCCTGACGATCCGCGATAATCGAGATCCATCACGGTGTATCCGGCCTGAAGCAGAAAATGCTGAAAGGGCGTCCAGTTCATCGAACCCCAGTTTTTGAAAACGCTCTGCGCATAGCCTGCGCCGTGAACATAAATCACTGCCGGTCGCAATGGGTCTGGCTTGTCGGGTTTGTAGAGTCGCGCGTAAAGCATCTGCCCGTCCGCATCAGGGAAGGTGACGATTTCGAATTTGCGCCAGCGATAGCTGCGAAATTCTTCGGTGTAGGAATCAGTCAATCGCTTCATCTGCGCGCTCGCGCGATTCTCCATCAGGTAAAGATCGCTCATCTCCGAAGGGCTGGCAAAACTTGCGGCGATCCATTTTTCATCAGGCGAAAGAACAGGGGCGTAGACGCCTTCGCCCGCCGAGATACGTGTGAGCGCGCCGCCCGCAGATGGCATAGTGTAGAGATGTCGCTCGCCGGGATGCGCCTCGCTCGTCGTCAGATAAAATTTCGTTTTGTCTTTCGAGAGTTGCACGCCGGTCACTTCCCATTTGCCCGCGGTCAGCGCCGCGAGCTTCCCCGTATCGACAGCCAGCGTGTAGATATGAAAATATCCGTCGCGCTCACTGCGAAACCATATCGTCGAGTTGTTGAGCCAGCCGAACGGGCCGAGCGTTTGTATCCACGCATCGTCATGTTCCTTATCGATTATCTTCGCTTTCGCGCTTGCCACATCGATGAGCGCGATCCATCGATCATTGTTGTCCTGCGCGCGAAGCACACAGAATGCCTGCTTTCCGTCATCAGACCACGCAATCGGCGCAGCCGATCCGAAACCTGCGCCGATGGTCAGGATGTTATGCTCGCGTTTATCGAGACCCATATCGATGTAAGTTATTTTTCCATTTGTGTCCATCACTCCGAGTTTCTGTTTAGGCTGCGCGGCTCCCACTTTGACGCGGCCTGTGCCGGGTATCTGAGTGGCCAGTCGCTCGCTTTCCGTGTAGCCACTCTTTGTTACATACTTGGGCATCTCAGGCACTTTATTTCTTGCCGATTCCGTCCTGTCGGTGAGAACGAAAGTGACCGTCTTTCGATCAGGACTGAGTTGAAGCCCGGAGACGGATTCGTTTTCTTTCAGATAAGTCGCGTCAGGGAATTCGCCGCGCTCGCGTTTGGTGCGTTCGCGTTGTTCCTTTTCGTCCCGGTCGCGCTTTCGAACTATCTCGAACATTTCAAGCTGATCTTTTTCGAGGTCTTCATCCTGCTTCGAGAGTTTGGGTTTTTCTTCAGGGTCGCGGCCCCGTCGAAAATCAGTAAGCTGCCGGGTCTCGCCCGTCGCTATCACCCATTCGAAGAGGTTATCGCTGCGCTGAAAAATTATGCTCTGATCGTCGGCGCTGAAACGCACGCTGGATTCCGCATCCGATGTGCGAGTGATCTGCCGGGTTTTGCCCGTGCGCAGGTCGTGAAGGTAGATGTCGCCTTGAAAGCCATAGACTTTCAAAGTGTCCGCCGCGTTGCGGTCGCCGGGGTTTGATGAAAGCCATCTTCTTTCTTCATCCGAGACCTTGCGCGGGCGCGCGCCTTCGCTTCGAACGTCAAGTTCGTAGAGATCGGCGCGGTCGGCGCGATCAGGGTTCCATTGAAAGTGGAGTTTCGAGCCGTCTTCGCTCCACCTGACGGCAGCGGGCGCGGTTCCCGCCCACTTCTCAGGGTCGCGCGAAATAGCTTCGAGCGTAAGCTGCGGCTCAGGCTTTGCCGCTGGGTCAGCGGTCTTTGATTTTTTCTGCGCGGCGATCATTGCCGCAGGCATAAGCGAAAAAGTAAGAATCGAGATTATGAGAATTCTCAGCGCACGAGATGAGCGAGCATTCATAGTTTGCCTCCTGAAGTGAGAGAGGGGCTTCCACTCTAGCCCCTGGACGGGAAGGAGATGATACCACCACTTTTTCAGCCGGTCATCATTCGAGGGCAGGCAGCGAAGGTTTTTCCGATCAACATCGTTGCGCTTTCTCCCCAGTCTTATTAGGGCTATACTCCTTTCCCCGCAGCGCGATTTTGATTCGATCTCGATGAGAGGGCCTATGACACATGCAAGCGCGACCGCACTGCGCATCGTACTTTTCCTCGCCGGTGCTTTTATCGTTTTTACAGGCATCAACATCGCATTCGGCGGAATGTTGACTTTAGGCTGGCAGGGTCAAACAGTATTTTTTTCAATAACGGATCAGCACGCCTACCAGGTACAGGACAGCCATATCCGTTTCCTCGGCGGGCTTTGGCTGGGAGTCGGTTTGCTTTTTCTTCTTTCCTCCACCAATCTGAAGAAGTATCAAGGCCCGCTTAATTTTGCGTTCGCTCTGATTTTTCTCGGCGGGCTGACGCGCTTCAGCCAGATGAATTTCGCAATCACTTTTGGCAAAGAAATAATAGGCTCGCTCATAGCCGAGCTTGTCGGCATGCCGATTCTCTGCTTTTGGTTATCAAGAGCCGTCAGGCAAATCAAACAGACCGGCGGGAGCAGCCCTTCTGCCTGAGTTGCGCAAGCGAGCGGATTTCGCGGCGATGGAACTGATGATCGTCAAAGATGCGCGCGTCGCCGATCTGAGGATCGACCTCGACCGCCCGCTTTTCACATACACTTTCACTTTTTCGGTTTCCAATCCTGAGACGAGCCTCGTCCTGAAGAATGGAAAAGTAACAGCCTTCGATGGCAACTTCGCCGCGCCTAAGATTGCGAAGGAGATTCTGAAGCGATTGCAGGAAGCGCGATCTCTCAGATGAGTATGGGGGTGTGGGAGCGATGAGTTTTCATCTCCCACACTCCTCAATTAGCCTGTCCGCCGAGGAATTTCATGAGCGCGGCGTTGAACTCGCTGGCTTTTTCCATCTGCGGGACGTGACCGCATTTTTCGATGATGAAAAGCTCGGAGTTCGCAATCTCTTTTTTGAATCGCTCGCCCATCGCAAGCGGGGTGAGTTCGTCTTCGCGTCCCCAGATGATGAGCGTCGGGTGCTTGAGCGCTCCGAGCTTGCCATCAAGCACATCTTCGCCGCGAATGATCGATTCGATGAATTGCTGAATCGTGTAGCCGTCGCCCGTGGCTATTTTCTGCGCATAGAATGTGTCGACTACCGCGTCGTTCACAAACATCGTTTTGTTGTAAAAGATGAGCGAGAGAATTTGCTTGACGCCTTCGCGCGTCGAAGGGTTGAGTACGTTGAAGGCGCGAGTATCGACGTCTTTCGGAAAAGCAAATCCTGCGGCATCGACAAGGACAATGCGGTCGACTTTCTGCGGATAGGCCAGAGCGAATGCGGCGGCTGTAAAACCGCCCAGCGAATTTCCCACAAGCGATGCGCGCTCGATCTTGAGTTCCTTGTAGAGACCGTTGAGGAAATCGACGAGCGTGCCGACGCGATAATTGATCATCGGTTTATCGGATCGTCCGAAGCCAATCTGATCGGGAACGATCACGCGATACTTTTGCGAGAGCGGCCCGATGTTGGAAGCCCAGTTGGCTGAACTGCCGCCCAGCCCGTGAAGCAGAATCACCGTAGGGCCGCTTCCGGCTTCGAGGTAGTGAATCTTTGCGCCGTAGACGGTGGCCGTCTTCTGAGCGGGCTGTTGAGCCTGCGCTGCGCTGAAAGCAAAGAGCATTATAGCCAAAGCAACAAAAACTCTTCGCGGTATGGCAAAGGGGAATTGCAAAGTTTTCATTTTCATCCTCTCGCTTATGATTCAGGAATCCCTCTGAGAAGCGACAAATGCTGAGTGATGAAAAGGCGATAGGGCAGCGGAGAGGGATTCCTCCCCATCCCCCATCACCTATCTCCCATCACCCATCTGTCACACCCAGACTTTTTCCACCGGCACGCCTGACTGGCATATCGAGCATTCTTCCGGCTGGTGGAATTTGCAATCGATGTCGACGAGCCAGTAATAAGGGATGTCGCCGATGTCGAGTTGAGCGTCTTTGTAATGAACGAGCGATCCGATGGCTATGACTTCGGCTCCGGCCTGTCGAATCAAATCGACCATCAGTTGAATGCCGCGACCAGAACGAACTATGTCATCGACGAGAATGCACTTCATCCCGCGAGCGTCGAGGTACTGGCGGAAGTAGTAGCGGCCTTCTTCTTTTTCGGCCCAGAAAATCTGATTGGCGTTGAGCGCCTCTCGCACGCCGAAAGCGACAGGTATGCCTCCGGCAGCGGGCGCTACCACTGCGCAGTTGGGCAAGGCCGACAGCACCTCAGGCTCCTGACGGAGCAGGCGCGAAAGGGCGACGTTGAGGACGCGGGCGTTGTCGTGATAGCGCATGGCGAGCGGCATCTGGAAATAGAATTCAGAGTGCTTGCCGTTCGGAAATTCGAAATGACCTTCGAGCAGCGCGCCCGTGCTGCGCAGCAGGTCTAACACCTTTTCAGGCGGTGGAATGAGTTGAACTTTTGGAACCAGCATCGTGCCTCCTGTGGATTCGGAGAAGGTTTATCATTGCTACCGCAGGCCGAAAGCGTGAGAAAGAGCCTGAGGACGGCGCAATTATATTTGCCGCCCGACAGCCTTTCAAGGAAGTTGTTCGGGCGCAAGGAAAAGCTGACGCGAATGCCTCGGGCATTCGATCCGGGGATCGTGTAAGCAAAGGGACAAAATATAATCTCACCTTGCAGCAAAATCTTCATGCGGCATTTGCATTAACGGTTGCCTTTTAATCCTCTGTTGGGGAAAATGGTTGGCGAAGCGGGTCGCCAATAGTTTTCCGAGGTTTGCAAATGAAGACAAGCGACCTGAATCCATTCGGGTTGAAACGGCTCCTGCCTTGTTTGATGGCTATTGCTTTCGTACTCGGCGCGCGCTCGCAGGCAGCGTTCGCTCAACAAAACAACAAAGCAACACAACCATCAGCCAGTCCGAAAGAACTCAAAATCGGCAGCGTTCTTTTTTCCGGCAGCCTTCGCGCAAGGCTTGAAAACTGGAACTGGTTCGACACCTCTGCCGCAGACAGCATCTACACCTTTTTTGTACCTCGAATTCACGCAGCGTTTCTAGCGAGGGAGGATCATCAATGAAGCTGCGCACTATCAAAGGCATAGTCCTCGGCGCAGTGATCGGCCTCGCGGTCGGCATCTGCGCTTACACGTTCGTCTACGCTCAGGGCTGGTCTTACCTGATATGCAACTGCGGGTGACGCGCCCCGGATTCATCGAAGGCATTCGCGCGCTCAAAGCCTCGCAGGGCGTTCAGAATTACGACGTGAACCGACAGGCAACCCGTCAGGAGATGCGTGCCTTTGTGTGCGGCCAGTGTCACGTCGAGTATTACTTCAAAGGGCCGGAGAAGCGGCTGGTCTATCCGTGGAGCCGAGGGCTGAAGGTCGATGACATCCTCGCTTATTACGAAGAAGAGAAATTCAAGGACTGGACACACGCCGATACTGGCGCTGCGGCGCTCAAGGCGCAGCATCCCGAATTCGAGATGTGGAATCAGGGCATTCATGCGCGGTCGGGCGTGAGTTGCGCCGATTGCCACATGCCTTACAAACGCGAGGGCGCGCTCAAGATCAGCGATCATCATATTCGCAGCCCGCTGCTCAACATCAATCGCTCATGTCAGAGTTGTCACAAATGGCCCGAAGAAGAATTGAAGGCCAGAGTCGAGACGATTCAGGAGCGGACTTTCCGTTTGCGCAATCTGGCGATGGACGCGCTGATGGATTTGATAAGCGACATCAAGCTGGCACGCTCCGCAGGGAGAAGCGAAACGGAGCTTGCAGCGGCGCAATCATTTCAGCGCAAGGCGCAGTTTTATCTCGATTTCGTCGAAGCCGAAAACTCGACGGGCTTTCACGCGCCGCAGGAAGCCGCGCGCATACTCGGCGAATCGATCAACTTCTCGCGTCAGGGTCAGATCGCGCTGCGCGATGGAGCGGCAAGCCCTCCGGCGGTCGCGAAGAAGTGAGGATCGCACAAGCGCGAAGATTTCGTTTATTTTTCTTCGGGGCGCGACGAATATCTTCTGCGCGTGACTTTGCGCCAGCGCGGTAGTAAATTCTCTGTCGTAGAATCAATCGAGAGGTGAGACAAAGATGAAGCGACTCGTTCTGCTTCGACACGGCGAAAGCACATGGAACAGGGAGAATCGATTCACCGGCTGGACTGATGTCGGGCTGAGCGAAAAAGGCGTCAAAGAGGCTCTGGAAGCCGGTCGCACGTTGCGCGAAGCAGGATATACCTTCGATTTTGCTTTCACGTCCCTGCTCAAGCGCGCGATCAAAACCCTATGGCTTGCCTTGGAAGAAATGGATTCGATGTGGATTCCCGTTCATCTCGACTGGCGATTGAACGAGCGACACTACGGCGCGCTGCAAGGGCTCAACAAAGCCGAAACAGCCGAACGTCACGGGATCGAGCAGACTCAAATCTGGCGGCGCAGCTACTCGATTCGCCCGCCCGCTCTCGACCCGCAGGATGAGCGCAATCCGGCCCGCGACCCGCGATACGCTTCGCTCGCCCCTGAAGAGATTCCGCTCACCGAATGCCTCAAGGATACAGTCGAGCGATTCCTCCCTTACTGGCACCAGACAATCGCGCCCGCGCTCCGCGCTGGTCAGCGAGTGATCATCGCCGCGCACGGCAACAGCCTTCGCGCGCTGGTCAAACACCTCGACCATATTTCCGATGATGAAATAGTCGGTCTCAATATTCCAACAGGCATTCCGCTCGTCTACGAGCTTGATGATGATCTCAACTCCATTCGCCATTTCTACCTCGGAGACGCGGAAGCTGTCAGACTCGCCACCGAACGGGTCGCCGGACAACTGCAACGCAAAGACTGACGGTCTGATTCGTATTTATGATGGCGACGAGTTTCGCGGCACTCAAGGCGGACGCGGCAAGGTCTATTTCTCGTTTGGAAAGTCCTTCTGATCAGAAGATAGCTTTCACCTTTACCTCGATTTCGAGTAAAATAACGGGGTCATAAAATCCGACTTTAGGCATACTTTTACCATTTCGCATCGATCACTTTTTGAACCGGAGGATAAAGCAGATGGCACGTCGAGTCATTCGAATCTTCCTGCTCGCCGCTTTCACTCTTTGCGCCGCAGGTTTCTGTCAGGCGCAAACCCAAAACCCGCCTGTTCGATCAACTCCGACCGTGCGTGATGCTACGGGGAACGGGAGCATCGCGGGCCGCATCGTGATGCCGTCGGGTCATCCCGTCGGCGAACGAATTCGCATCACCCTAAGCACCTTGAGCGACCCCGGCATCGGTCTCTACACGGACGCAAACGGCTACTTCAACTTCGATGGTCTCGCTCAGGGAAATTACTATATCGAAGCCGCTGGCGATCCCAAACGCTACGAGCCTGTTACTGAACAGGTGCGACTGATGCGCGGCATGAAGGTCAATCTCGTCATCCCGCTCAAGGAAAAAGGAACGCCCTCGAAACCCAATACAGGCAACGTGATCTCGTCCGCCGAAGCGGATCAAAACGTTCCTGATCAGGCAAGGAAAGAATTTGAAAAGGCCACAAGGCTTGCCAATGAAGGAAAGGCGGTAGAAGCCATCGAGCGATACAAACAGGCTATCGAAATTTATCCGCCTTATCTGATGGCTCGCAACGATCTCGGCGTTCAATACCTCAAGCTCAAACAACTCGATGACGCCATCGAGCAGTTCGAGGCCGCAATCGACATAGGCCCGAAAGCGTTCAACCCGCGCCTCAATATCGGCATCGCGATGGTCGAAAAAAAACGCTTCACCGACGCAATCGATCAGATCAACGAAGCTCTCTCCATCGATAGCTCATCGCCCGCCGCGCATCTTTATCTCGGCATCGCTTCGGTCGAGACTGACGATCTCGATTCAGCCACGCGCGAGTTGGGCAAAGCTTTGGCTTTGGGCGGGCCGGAGTTCGCCGTCGCGCATTACTACAAGGCTCACCTGTTTCTGAAAAAAGGCGAGCGCGATCCTGCCGTCGGCGAATTGAACGCTTATCTGGAAAAACTTCCCAAAGGCGAGTACGCCGACAAAGCTCGCGCTATGCTCGATAAGTTGAAAGATGCATGAGAAGATTTCGGCCCGCTGCTTTCTTAGATCATAGAAAACGGCGGGCCGAAGTTGTGTTATCTATCACGGCTGGCCTTTGAGGTGTTTGTCGAACCAACCCATCACCGTTCCGTACCAGAGCTTGCTGTTTTGCGGCTTCAAAATCCAATGGCCTTCATCGGGGTAGACTAAAAGCTTCGACTCCACGCCCTGACGTTGAAGCGCGGTGAATAGCTGCAAGCCTTCGGTGTAAGGGACGCGATAATCCAACTCGCCGTGAATTACGAGCGTGGGCGTTCGGAAATTTTTTGCCGCGAGATGCGGCGACCATCGCGCGTACATCTGAGGATTAGTCCACGGCGTCCCTTTGAATTCCCAGTCCGTAAACCACAACTCTTCGGTCGCGCCGTACATGCTCGTCAGATTGTAAACGCCTGCGTGTGAAACCAGCGCCTTGAACTTCACCCTCGGATCGGTGTTGTGTCCCAGAATCCAGTTGACCATGTACCCGCCGTAGCTTCCGCCCGCCGCGCCCACGCGAGCGCGATCAATGTAAGGCTTCGACGCTATGTGAGAAATTCCGTTCATCAGATCGGTGTAAACCTTTCCGGCCCAGTCGCCCGATATCTCGTCGGTGAGGCGTTGACCGTATCCGGTAGAGCCTCGCGGATTAGGAGCGAATACGACATAACCTGACGCGGCGAATACCTGCGGGTTCCAGCGATAGCTCCATGCGTCATTCCACGCGCCCTGCGGCCCGCCGTGAATCAAAACGATCAGCGGCCATTTTTTGTCGGGCGTGAAATCAGCAGGCTTGATTAGGAATCCATGAATCTTGGTCCCCAGAGCGCCCGTCCACGTCACGTCTTCAGCCGCATTGAGATTGAAAGGCGCAAGGTAAGTTTCATTGACAGAGGTGAGTTTTTTGACTCCGCTTCCGTCCGCCGAAGCGCGGAATATCTCGACCGGATGCGTGAGCGAGTTGCGAGTGAAGATAAAAGTCCGGCCATCGGGCGTGAGTTGAACATCATCGTTCGTTCCATCACTGATGATCTTTTTCGCCGAGCCGCCGCCGGTCGAAAGGGTGTAGACGCACAGACGCCCGCGATCAAGGGCAGTGAAAAAAACTTTCTGGCTGTCAGTCGAGAATGTGAAACTCTCGACTGATGAATCGAGCGCGTCGCTGATGGATTTACTAACGCCCGTCTTGCGGTCATAGAGCATCAATCGCCATCGGTCTGCTTCGAAGCCTGCTCGCGCCTGTGAGCGATAGGCCAGATAGCGACCATCGGGCGAATACTGAGGCGAGAGGTCAGCCCCCTTGTTCGCGCCCGTTATGCGCTTCGCCTCGCCGCCCGATGTTGGCGCGATGAAGATGTCGCCGTTCGTCGATGTCGCTTCGACCTTATCGGTGTTGCGCGCGAAGGCAAGCTCACGCGAGTCAGGCGAGAAGGCGTAATCCACAGGCCCTCCGAGGCTGAAAGGTGGCGCGTCCCAATCGCCCGGAGTCACGTCTTTCGCTTCGCCGCCTGACGCGGGCGCGACGAAAACGTGCGTGCGCTTTCCGTCTTCCCAGGTGTTCCAGTGTCGATAAAGCAGACGGTCTGTTACGCGCGCTTTGACTTTGCTCGCTTCCATCTGCTCATCGCGCTGACGGTTGCAATCGTCTGTCGTACAGTCGGGATAGACTTCCGAAGTGAAAGCGATCCATCGGCCATCGGGCGACCAGACTGGCCCGTCGGCTCCGGTCGAGATGCTGGTGATTTTGCGAAGCGGCCCGGTTGCGACTTCGGCCATTTCGAGAGTCCAGATTTGCGGCGCGCCGTCGCGGGCAGAGATGAAGGCAAGGCGTTTTCCGTCGGGCGACCAGCGCGGCGAGACAGATGATTGTTTTTCCTTCGTCAGTTGTTGAATCTCTCCGCCTTCGATGGAGACGAGATAGATTTGAGTCGTGCGTCGGTTTGCGTCGAAGTCTGTATCAGTGATGGTAAAAGCTATCGATCGACCATCGGGCGAGAGTTGCGGGTCGCCGACTCTTTTGACAGGAATCAGATCGTTTATTGTGAACGGGCGATAGCTCTGAGCGAAGGCTGCGCCAAGCGCGAGCGCGAGCATCAGGGCTGAAGCAAAAAGGCGTTTCATAAATCCCCTCCTCTGAAAACAGTTTTCAGTTGTAACTACTCAGCCCGATAGGGCGGGTAGGATAGGTTGTCCGGCAAAAACACTCTTGAGTGCTGTTAGAACATTATGACCTTGCTTGCTCATCGTCGAAATATATCC
>Ga0187893_10003569_pt1 | contig 31274 bp, 35 predicted proteins | sample MA1701074metaG_FD_139574 | JGI IMG/M metagenome (GOLD analysis project Ga0187893, IMG submission 139574) | White microbial mat communities from a basaltic lava cave in the Kipuka Kanohina Cave System on the Island of Hawaii, USA - MA170107-4 metaG ...
CAAGTCTTCCAAGAAGGAGGTCAACCTGCGATCGAGGGCCTTCAATTGTTGAGGTGTCATGCACTCCAGTGTACAGACACCTTAAAAGATGATCAAGACTTACTTAACTTAGTATTACTAGTTTTTCAAGGGTTTGCGACACGTCGGCCTCGGTGTGTGCGGTTGAGACGTAAAAGCGTCCGTCGGGAACCACGATCACACCTTCAGCCAAGGCCTGGTGCAGAAAGCACTGCAGGCGTTCCTTGTCATCTTCGAAGGTGTCACGATAGTCCTGAAGCCCTTTCCGTTGGGTGAAATGCAGATAGAAGGCCGCCCCAAAACCCGTGACCTTGACAGGAATGTGATGGAAGCGGGCGAGGTCTTCAATCCCAACCATCAGCCGGCGTCCCATGCGATTGGCCCATTTCAGCGCTGCGCCATCGCTGCGGCTGAGTTCGGCCAGACATGCGTCAGCGCCAGCCAGCGAAAGCGGGTTCCCATTGAAGGTTCCTCCAAACACCACGCCGCCCGTGAACATCTGCTCCATGAGATCCGCGCGTCCGGCAACAACACTCAAGGCGACGCCACCTCCGACAGCCTTGCCGAAGGTCGCCAAGTCTGGGACGACGTTGAAGTGGCGTTGGGCGCCACCCACTTCGATGCGGAATCCGGTGATCACTTCGTCGAAAACAAGCAGCGCTCCGGCCGCGGCGGCCAGTCGCTTCACTTCGGCCAGATAGCCCGGCTCCGGCAGGAGGCAGCCGCTGTTGCACAGAACAGGCTCGGTCATGATGGCCGCGATCCTTGAACCGTGGAGTTGGAGGATACCTTCAAGAGCTTCCAGATTGTTCCAGGGTGCCACCACCACATTTTCGCTGGCATTCTGCACCTGTCCCTTCGAACCCGGCACAACCGCAGGAGAGGCCAGGGAGCCGGTCTCATGCGGCTGCGGCTTATAGCTGTGCAGTGCGCCGTCCATCCAGCCGTGATAGTGGCCTTCGAACTTCAGAATGCAGGGGCGACCGGTATGAGCGCGCGCCAGCCGGTGCACCAACTGCACCGCCTCACTGCCGCTGGAGGTGAAAGCAAGGCGCTCGGCGCAGGGCACCAATGATTGAATGCGCTCCGCAACCGCGATCTCCAACTCGTGCTGAGCCCCATAGCTGAGAGGCTTCTCAACCTGGCGGCGGAGGCGATCCACCATGGCGGGATGGTTGTAGCCGAGAATCATCGGTCCCCAGGCAAGCTGATAGTCGATGTATTCATTCCCATCCACGTCCCACAAGTGAGACCCCTGGCCGTTTTCGAAGAAGAGCGGAACCGGGGCTCTAGCCCGGAATGGGCTGCTGACGCCTCCCGCCAGTGACCGGCTTGAGCGTTCCAGCAGTTCACGGGATCGTTGCCAATTGAGAGTCAAGTCGAAGTCTCCTGATTGAAGATTAGAAGGGAGCCTGTCCGAACCAATCTCAGGCTGCGGAAGTCAACAAAAGTGTCGGCATAGAGTACACTCTGGACGCTTTCCGAGGGCAACATTTTTGCGCCGATTCAATTTGTTGCAAGTTGCGCAGGCAGAACACGCCGGAGGTTGAGCCTTTGAACATCGCCATCGCCTCGATTCTGCAGGAGAGCAACACGTTCTCACCTGTCATGACCCGCTTCGAAGATTTTTCGCCAGTATTCGGGCGGCAGGCATTCGTGCGTCATGAAGGCAAGCTGACCGAAATGGGTGGCTTTATCGACGTATTAAAGACGGCCGGAGCGGCGATCGCGCCGGTCTGTGCAGCTTGGGCGATCACTGCCAACCGGCTCGACCGTGTCGGGTACAAACAGCTTGTGCAAGCCTTCGAGCGTCATCTTCGACGGTCGAAGGCGGACGCGCTGTTGCTGGCGATGCACGGTGCACAGACTGCAGTCGCTGAGGATGACGTCGAGGGTGCCGTCCTGCAAGTGGCTCGCGACTCGCTGGGTCCGGACAGGCCGATCGTGCTCACGCTTGACCTCCATGCAAACATCACCAAACGGATGGTGGAACTCGCGGATGCGATAGTCGGCTATCACACGTATCCACACGTTGACATGTTCGAGGTGGGCCAAAAGGCAGCTCGCCTGATGCTCCGAATTCTTAGTGGCAAGGTTCGTCCTTCCATGGCATTCCGCAAACTCCCGCTCATCATCCAAGCCGAGAACTCGCAAACGACCCGAGGGCCAATGCACAAACTGTTGCGGAGTGCACAGGCCCTGGAGCGAGGCGGCAAGGCGGAGGCAGTTTCTATTTTCCCGGTACAACCGTGGATGGACATTGCAGAGATGGGTTGCGCGGTGGTGTCGGTAACCAATGGAAATCTCCGACTAGCGCAACGTCAAGCCGACACAATTGCAAGAAGGCTTTGGGATGACAAGAAAGCCTTCGAGGTCACCCTGACGCCGGTGAGAGATGCGCTCGCTGCCGCGATAGGTATTGAGGGAGGGCCGATCGTGCTGGCGGAATCCTCAGACAGCACCGGCTCAGGCTCTCCGGGTGACAGCACTGGCGTTCTGAAGCATTTGGTACGTGTTCCCCTTACCGAACCTGCAGCGATCTTTCTGGTCGATCCAGCCTCGGTGGCAGCAGCCATCAAGGCAGGTATCGGCTCGAAGGTTACCTTGAAAGTTGGCGGGGCCTTTGATCGACGGCATTCCAAACCCGTGAAAGTAACCGGCACAGTGAAGCTGATTTCAGATGGACGCTGGACTGGCCGCGCTCGCGGCTACAACACTGGGATCACGACTTGCATGGGACGTGCTGTGGTTCTGGAGGTGGGCCAGGTTCAAATCTTGATGGCCGAACGATCATCGATGACTGTCGACCCGGAACTCTTCCGCAGCCATGGCATTGAACCTCTGTACTGCAAGATCGTGGTGGTGAAGTCGCCCAACGGATTCCGCGCAGCTTATGAACCCATTGCGAAAGCCATATTTCTCGTAGACACGCCTGGGGTCAGCACTGCGAATCTCAGAAAACTTCCCTTCCGTCGTGTACCCCGGCCAATCTATCCACTCGATCCTGAAACGCCAAAGCCGGCTGATCTCTAGCGATATCGTGAGAGGGACAGCTTTCTTCCATCAGTAGTATTCGCGTGTACCTGCCTGCGCACGAGCAAAATTGAGCAGAATATGATTCAGATTGCGAAGATCATTGATTTCAGGTGGGGCTTCCAGTCGTACTTCCCTTCGGGGACCTGTTCCAGGGCACGGCGTGACCGCTCCACCTCGCGGTCGAACTCCATTGCGACCCACGAAGGAATTGTCGCCACCATATTCGCGAGATATAGCTCCAGCGGACGGCTCAAAAATGGAACTAAAACGTTTGGATACGAGCGTTGAGTTGCTGAAAGCGCTCGACAAGACCGCGGCTGAAGCGCGTTCAGCTTTCGCGAAGACTAGCGACGAACATCTGATGACCAATTGGCGACTGCTGGCCCGAGGGCAAGTTGTCATGGAGTCACCACGGTATGTGATGATCCAGGACACTCTTAATCATTGGTCACATCACCGCGGACAGATGACAGTCTATCTCCGATTGATGGGCGCAAAGGTGCCCGCACTCTACGGACCATCAGCAGACGAAAATCAGTTTCGATAAGAAAGGAACCCTGGACTGTTGGTGCCGGCGGAAATAGGGACGGAAGCCTAACGAACCCCGCGTTCCATCCTCTTGCTCAGAGCGCTCATCTGCTTTGTGAACTGCCTGCATTTCTTGCAGGAGACAAAGTGATGGTGTTGGTCGGCAATATGATTTTGAAACTCGGCAACAATTCTGACCAGATCGTTGTTGTAGGAAGAGACGCGCAAACTTTCCATCTTCCGATCGCGGAAAAATTCTGCCTTCTCTCGTTGTAGTCTGGCAGATTCGGCTCTCAGCCTCGAAAGCTCATACTCGAAAGGCGATACTTGAGCGAGAGTCTGGGTCCCGAAATCCGTCAGTAAAGCCCCCAAGGCAGTCAGAATGAGCAGTAACTTTCGCTCAGTTTTCCGAAGAGGCAAAAACTTGGTTGCAGAACACTTTCTCGGTGTATCGAGTGGGGTGCTGAAGCGCTGGTTGGAATGTGTTTCAAGTCTCATCTGGTTCCTCCCACTGTGCGTCTTTGTCATCAAGTATCGCGTTAGGAAGGAGAACCTTTAGGGATAAATCAAACGATTCCCTACCTGATTCTTGTGGAATTCAGTTGCTGAATCTGGAGGGCTCACGACTTTGTGTGGACGAGTCGTTGGATGGCGAGACCAGCGGCTCCTTCTTTTCCGGTCAGGAGACGCGACCGCTTCCGGGCCCGAGCAGGTGTCAGTGGGGGAAGATTCTTGGGACTCTATCTTCGTATTCTTCGCAGACGTCGGTAGTGCGCGGCCACCTTCATTCGATTGCCACACACATTCATGCTGCACCACCGCCGGCTGTGATTCTTCGTGGTGTCATAGAAAAAAAGCACGCACACCGGGTTCTCGCACTTTTTCACGAGAGTCAGGTCAGCGTAGCAAAGTAGATCGCAGGCGGACTCTGCTACGGGCCAAAGCAACTGAGCCGGCTCTCGAAACTCTGCCTGAAAACGCTTCTCGAATCCACCGCGTGCGCACTTCAACTCGGCATGCCCGATTTGACGAGCCAGCCACTCGTTTATCGCCGTTACTGCGACTTGAGGAACAGTCTTTCCCTTGACCAGGCGTTCGGCCATCTCCCGCAATCTGGCTCGCAGCCTCGTTGCATCCTGAAGGGTCGCCTCAGCTTCCCGTCTGTTCCGCCAGTTGACAAGAATCTCTTCAGCCTGCCGCCTATCCAGGGTTTGGGACTGAACCAACCAGGTCACCAGGCTGTCGAAGCTGCTCAGTAGGTCAACCGGCTGCCCGGCATCAAGAAGTTCCGTGTTGATGAAGTCCAGACAGAGGTAGTTGCCAACGAATAGAAAGTCGCTCTCGAACGGATCCTTCAAAGGAATCATATTCAGCCTCTCATGCTGACCTAACCATCAAAATAGCTATTGACAGGTTACCTGATCGTGTGTATAACTGTCAAAATAGTGTTTTGAAGGTTAGACGCACGAAGGAGAGGTCACATGGGTACGAATCAGATTGGAGGATTCCAGACCGGTCATGTCGGGCTAAATGTGAGCGACCTGGATCGCTCGAAGAAGTTCTACCAGGAGGTTTTTGGATTCACGACCGTCGGAGAGTCCCGCGAAGAAGGTCGGAAGTTTGCCTTCCTTGGCCAGGGGGACAAGCTGATGCTGACCCTTTGGCAACAGGCCAATGGCCGGTTTGAGAAGAGCCATCCTGGACTCCATCATTTGTCATTTCAAGTCGCTGCGATTCAAGAGGTTCACGAAATTGCGCAGAAATTGAAGGCATTGAGCGCCCGTCTTATCTATGACCGAATTGTGCCGCATGCTGAAGGAGCCCAATCGGGCGGGCTGTTCTTCGAGGATCCGGACGGAATCCGTCTCGAGATCTACGCACCAACTGGAGCCGGTGACTATGCGGCACCGACGCCCGGAGCACCTTCCTGCGGCTTCTTTTGAGCCAGTGATCAGCGATACGAAAGGAGAAGCAGATGGCAGCGGCGTACCATGCGGGTGAACGCTCAGTTCAAGAACGAGCAGGCGTGCACGAGATGGCAGACCGTATCGGGAGATCCATCGGAACCAGAATTCCGCCGGCCACATGGAATTTCCTTCGCAGTCAGCCTCTGGTGGTTGTTGGCAGCGTTGACGCAGGTCGGCGAGTATGGGCGTCTTTGCTGGCAGGCTCTCCCGGCCTCGTTCAGGCGATCGACGAGCACGCAGTGCGAATCAACGCGCGGCCGGCGGTGGGTGATCCGCTCGGCGACAACCTTGCTGCAAACAATGCAGTGGGACTGATTGCGATCGAGTTTGCCACGCGGCGGCGCATGCGGCTAAACGGCAAAGCCGAAGTTGGAGCGGATGGCGCGATCGTCATTCACGCACAACAGGTGTACTCCAACTGCCCGAAATACATTCAAGCGCGCAGGTGGCGCGGACGCTCGCCTGAACGTGATTCAACGCCGGTCGTCCACCGCCAGAACGACCTTGCAGAAGCGCAACAACGTTGGATTCGCGAAGTGGATACGTTCTTCATCGCCAGCCATCACCCGGAGGGCGGGACCGATGCGTCGCATCGCGGTGGCCACCCGGGATTTGTGCGCGTGTTGAATGCAAATCGGCTGGTCTGGCCTGACTATTCTGGCAATACGATGTTTCAAAGTCTGGGAAACATTGCCGCCAACCCGGAAGCGGGTCTGTTGTTTATTGATTTTGAGAGTGGAAGTACCCTGCAACTCACAGGAAGGGCCCGCATCCTCTGGGACCGGGAACGCACCGCCGAATTCGCCGGAGCGGAGCGACTCGTGGAATTCGACGTCGACGAAGTGGTAGAGATCGCTGGGGCACACTCACTGGAATGGCGATTCCTGGATTACTCGCCTGAAAATCCCACTTAGGGAAAGCCGCCGAGGTTGCCAGGGTTGTTCCTCAAGCCAGAAGCTTGTTGACGACCTGCCCCTCCACGTCTGTCAGGCGGAAGTCTCTGCCCATGTGGCGATACGTGAGCCGCGTGTGTTCCAACCCCAGGCAATGAAGGATTGTCGCGTGCAGGTCATGGACGTGGACTCGATCCTCTACCACGTTGAAGCCCAGATCGTCGGTCTTGCCGACAACCTGACCCGGCTTGATTCCGCCTCCAGCCATCCACATCGTGAAGGCGTTGGGATGATGATCGCGTCCCCAGCTCTCTCCGGCAATGCCCAAAGTCTGAATCAGCGGCGTGCGGCCGAACTCACTCCCCCAGACAATCAGAGTGCTGTCCAGCAGGCCGCGCTGCTTCAGATCCTTTAGCAAGGCCGCCGTGGGGCGGTCGGTGATATCGCAATTCTTTTTCAACTTCTTGTTCAGGTCGGAATGATCATCCCAGGTGGGGTGCATGATCTGGATGAACCTCACACCGCGCTCAATCATACGGCGTGCCAGCAGGCAATTCGTGGCGAACGGACACGTCGTCTCGTTGTTGATGCCATACATCTCCAAAGTGGCAGGGGTCTCTTTAGAGAAATCCAGAAGTTCCGGCCCGGCTGATTGCATTCGAAAGGCCAGCTCGTAGGACGCGATGCGCGAGGCAATCTCGAGGTCGCCAGCGCGGACAAAGTTCTGCTGGTTGAGGTCTCTAATGGCGTCGAGGGTCATCCGCTGATCTTCGGCATCAATCCCGGCGACGTTCGAAAGGTGGAGCACCGGATCCCCCGAATTGCGGAATGGCACTCCTTGATACACTGACGGCAGGAAGCCGCTACTCCAGTTGCCGCTGCCGGCGCCGGGGGATCCGCCACCCGAAGTCAGTGCGACGAAACCGGGAAGATTCTTCGACTCGCTTCCGAGACCGTAAGTTACCCAGGCTCCGAGGGAGGGCCGCCCCAGCAGGCTCGTGCCCGAAGTCATCATCAATTGACCAGGATGGTGGTTAAACTGGTCCGTCACCATCGACCGGATCATACAAATGTCGTCGGCGCACTCCGCCGTGTGAGGCAAATAGTCGGAGAACTCCATCCCGCACTGACCGTGCTTGCTGAACACGCGCGGACTGGCCCAGACCTTGGCGTCAGGCTTGATAAACGCGAGCTTCAGATCCTTGGTCATCGAGGCTGGCAGGGATTGGCCGTCATGCTTGACCAGTCCCGGTTTGGGATCGAAGAGATCCAGTTGACTTGGCGCTCCCTCCATAAACAGGAAGATCACATTCTTGGCTTTGGGGGAAAAGTGTGTTGCTTTCGGCTTCAATGGATTGATCTCCGGCAACGAAACTTCGGCACCGGACGTCCGGCCTTCACCCTCCATCAAGTGCCAGAGTGCGATCGTTCCAAGCCCACCCGCACATTGGTCGAGAAAGCTGCGACGGGTTTGTATGCGGTGAAACTTCCTAAGGTCCATGGTCACCCTCGCGTGATGAATTCTTCCAGGTTGAGAAGCACCCGGCTGACTCCAATCCAGAGCGCTGCTTCGACGGGATCGACTCCATCGAGCGACTTAGCCGGAAAAAGCTTTTCAATGGACTCCGGCTTCCGCGTCAATAGCTCTTTGCGCTGCTGGAGATACTGAAGCATGCGCTGCTTCTCCTCGGGTCTGGCAGCGCGCCCGAGGCAAAGCCGATAGGAATAATCTATGCGTTCTTCTGTGCTGCTCTTTTCCTGCAGGAGGCGCACCGCCAGGGCTTGCGAAGCTTCGAAGAAAACCGGATCGTTCAACAGAGTGAGTGCTTGCAACGGAGTGGTTGAACGGTCGCGGCGAGGACAGGAATTCAACGAGTCTGGCGCGTCGAACGTAACCAGCTCGGGATATGGATAGCGCCTTTGAAACAAGATATAGAGGCCACGGCGATAGCGTTCAGCACCTTCGCTTTCCTTCCATTTCAGCGCCACACCCGCTGGCTGTGGCGGGCGAATGCTCTTTCCGCCGATGACTGGGTTCAGCAGACCGCTTGAGGCCAAAGCCACGTCCCGCACGAGTTCCGCCGGAAGGCGGAGTCGAGTCTGGCGCGCCACCAGCTTGTTGTCCGGGTCCTTCGACTCCAGGTCCTTGCGGGCATTCGAAGCCTGCCGATACGTTGCAGATTCGACAATCCGCTTGTGCATGGCTTTGACGTTCCATCCGTTCGACATGAACTCGACGGCAATCCAATCAAGTAGTTCCGGATGCGTTGGCGGACTCGACCGCAGGCCGAAGTCCTGCGGTGTGTCGACGAGGCCTCTTCCGAAGAACTCTTGCCAGGTGCGGTTCATGGTGACACGGGCTGTGAGCGGATTGTTGCGGGAGACGAGCCAGCGCGCCAAGTCGAGACGCGACGGGTGGGAATCCGATTGAAGCGGAGGCAACGCCGTGGGGGTGCCCGGTTGGACTTCAATTCCCTGGGTGAGAAAATTGCCGCGAATCAGAATGTGGCTCTTGGGAGGGCGTGGATTCTCTGCAATTGTCGGTGCTTCGGTGAGGGCCGGATACTCCTCCGCCAGGGCGCTCAACCGCGTATTCAACTCCTTGAATCCGCCACTGCGAATGAACTGGTCTGTCAGAATCCGTTTCTGTTTCGCCGTTCGTTTTTCGGGTGGGAGCTTGAGGGTCTCTTCCCCGGTATCCGTCTTAACTTGCACCAGATTCAATTGATAGTCAGAACCAAGATCGACTCCGGGATGCTCCAAAGCTGCCCTCAGCTTCTGTTCCCATTCCAACTGCAGTTGAGCGACCTTGAACTCTTCCAGAAGGGTGGCGCGCTTCCGTTCGTACTCCGGCTGACGCTGCAGAAAGGGTCCCCGCTCTGCAGGTACAGGAGCCTCGAGATCTACCTCTCGCGCTGTGTTGAAGAAAGCAGCCAACTGATAGAACTCTTTCTGGCTGATGGGATCGTACTTGTGGTCGTGGCAGCGAGCGCAGCCGAGGGTCAGTCCCAGCCACACGCTGCCCGTTGTGGCAGTTCGATCGATCACTTGCTCGACGCGAAACTCCTCCCGATTCACTCCACCCTCGCGGTTGGTCAGGGTATTGCGATGGAAACCGGTCGCCACCTTCTGTTCCAAAGTCGCGTCAGCCAAGAGATCTCCCGCGAGTTGCTCAATCGTAAACTGGTCGAACGGCAGGTTGCGATTCAGAGCCTCGATCACCCAATGCCGCCAGCGCCACGCGTGCGGCCGGAGGCGGTCCTCTTCGTAGCCGTCACTGTCGGCATAACGAGCTAGGTCCAGCCAGGGCCGGGCCCACTTCTCCCCGTAGTGGGGTGAGGCCAGAAATTGATCGACCAAGCGCTCGTAGGCATCCGGACGTTTGTCCGCCACGAATTCCGCGACTTGGTCTGGCGAAGGCGGCAGCCCTACGAGGTCCAGGCTCAATCGGCGAATCAGTGTCTCGCGATCGGCTTCAACCGATGGAGCGACTCCTTCCTTCTCAAGTCGAGCCAGGACGAAACTGTCGATCGGGTTTCGAACCCAGGCGGTGTTCTTGACTTTGGGCTGCCTTGGGCGCTGCGGTGCCACAAAGGACCAGTGCTTGCTCTTCGGCGTCGCGATGGCAGAGGTCGGTTTTGAAGAATCCTCCGGCCACAGAACTCCCTGGTCGATCCACGCCCGCAGCAGGCTGATTTGATCGGCGGTGAGGGGGTCGCCGGTCATGGGCATTCTCAGTTCCTTATTGAGGCCCGCGACCAAGTGAATCAACTGGCTCTCCCCGCTGTTTCCGGGTTTGATTACCGCGCCGCTGTTGCCGCCCCTCAGTGCTGCGCCGCGGGAGTCCAACCGGAGGCCTGACAGCTGCTGCTCGGCGCCGTGGCAGGACTGGCACTTCTCTTTCAGGAGTAGCTCGATGTCGCGACGAAAATCAACCTGGACCCGCGCTGCTGGAGGCAGTTTCTCCGTCTCAGTGCCCTGCGCGGACATGAGTGTCGATGGCCGGACCCACATCAGCGAGAGGATCATCCAAAGCAAGTGCTTTCTCACGAGCCGTTGACCTCCAATCTGAGCATTGTCGGCGGATGCTAAACCCTGGCTGCAGGAAGTCTATCACTGACCAGCGCCGCCTCAGACCCTATCTGAACGGGGATGGCCGTGCCCGGCTGAGGGTGCGCAGGAACTGCGTCATTCCGGCAAGCGCAGCGCAAGCCGGAATCCATACTGGATTCCTACTGCCGCTGCGGTCCGGCTGTTTTCAGACAAATGACTACCAGTTCGGCGGTGCTCCCACCGGGTGCTGCTCCAGATCCAGGACCGATCCGGTGATACACTGACTTTCATCGCTGGCGAAGTAAAGGGCCGCGAACGCGATGTCGCGGGGCAGCAGCAGACGGCCGAACGGCCGCGTGCGCGCGGCTTCCTCGAGCCAATTGTCGCCTTTCCCTTCTTCCTGCGTCTTGACACGATGTTCGTTCGGAGTTTCGGTCCAACCGACATTCAGTTGATTGACTCGAATCTTATACCGGTTGAGGTAGCTCGCGTTGTTCTTCGTCAGGGTCATCAGGGCGCCTTTCGTGGCCGAATACGCCATCAATTTGGGTTCGCCGATGTAGGCGTTCACGGAACCGATGTTGATGATTGACCCTTGGCCGTGAGTCTTCATGTGTTTCACGGCCTGCTGCATGCAGATGAAAGCACTTCGCACGTTGGTTGCGAAAAGGCGATCCCACAACTCGACAGTCGTGTCCTCGATATTGCCCCTTGTGCTCAGACCCACATTGTTCACGAGCACATCGATTCGGCCATAGTGCTTCACCGCGGCTTCGATGAGTGCGCGACAATCCGCTTCGATGCTCACGTCGGCCCGCTCAAAGACGGCATGGCCGCCAGACTGGACGATACTGTCGGCCACGGCCCGCCCCTTGGCCTCGTCACGGCCCGAGACAACAATCCGTCCTCCTTCTGCCGCAAACAGTCGAGCCATGCCCTCGCCCATGCCTGCGCCCGAACCTGTGATGACTGCCACCCGATCCTGCAAACGTCCCATCGGTCGTTTCTCCTTTTGATCGCCCGTAAACCGGTACCCAGCGTTTTGACTGCACCCATACTATGCACCTGAGCCTGTCCGCGCAACCCTGTCAGGCTAGAGCGTTCAGCGAGCGCCTCGCACCCGTTTCGTATGCACTCAAAAAAGTGAGCAGAAAATATGTTGACTGCACTAGCTAACTGGTACGAGTGTCGATAGGACAAAGAATACTGCTGTGCTATGCGAGGGACGAAGTATGGGGCAGTTCATACAGGACGCTCGGTACGCGCTGAGGATGATGCGGAAGAGTCCCGGGGCAACAGACTGAGAGCCTAGTTCCGCAGAGTCTGAATCCCTTTTTCATAAACAGACAAGACGGCTTCTCGTTCCTTCGGCGATGCGAACAACGCTTTAGTGGCAATCTCCTGCTTGGCGTCCTCCATCTGTTTGACCAGGTAGGCGACCTCTTCCGGTTGTCGAATCGCTTTGCCTCCGACCTTGACGTAGACCGGAGAGGTATGAGCGAAGAGCGGTCGACCAAATTCGCTGCTCGCTTGAGATGAGACTCTCAGCGCAAGCCAGGAAGGCGTGTCAATCTTGATTCTGTCATCTATGTGAGCCTCGACGCAGCCGTCCTTGGGTTGCGGTTCACTCTCTAAAACAACCTTGCCGTTTTGAATCAATTGCAGCTTCGCGAATGCGACTCGACTTGAGGCCGCGGCCTTCACGCTCACCTTGCGTCCGCTTGGGAGGTCGACGGTGGCTCCAAGATCCTTGCCGTCAACGCTCAGGCTAAGGAGCGGCCCATTACTGATAAACGACCTTCCCGCGACCAAAGCGTCGAGCCACGATTTGATGCCAAGCCTGCCCTCCACTTTCGTGTAAACCCTCGCCAGGTCATACATGAACCAATCGGTGCCGGTTGAGAAGGGAACACGGAGTCCGGCGTTTAGATAGTGATAGAAACTGTCTTCGTAGCTTCCATGGCTGCCGCCATCAAAGATGTTCTGTGCGTCCAGCTTTCCACTTACAAAGTTAGGAACATCTTCCCGCCCCCAGTTGTTGTGACACCAGATGGCTGTGCCTCCCTGACGACGGACTTCCTCAATTCCCGTTTGCAAGGGGATGCCATCGGTGCCGCGATGGCTGATTCCTGGTCCGATGCTCACCGGCTGAATCATCGACTTGATGTTGAGCAGCATCACGTGACCAAAGCCTTCTCCCTGGTCGCCGAAGTTATGCCGGTGCTCCTGACCGTTGTTCACCAGCACACCAGTCGGCCCGAATTCCTTCAGATCACCCAACGGGTACCGGTTGGTGATGTAGTCTTTGTCCGCAATGGCGCGTTCGAGATAGGAGATGAAGAGGAGGTCGAGCTTGTCGGCGCGCGGAATTTCTCGAAGATAGCGTTCCGCCTCGTCCTTATTCAAATGGGAAAGATGCAGATGAGTGTTGGCTCCATACCAGCTCTGCTTTGAAATCTCGCTGAACGAGCGCAAAGGGAGGGTGAGGCTCCTTTGATTCTGTCCCGTAAGATCGACCGAAACGGTTTTCAGCTCCGTCTCTAATCCTGAAAAAGCTTCCAGTCGCAGCGGCTGGCGTGGGAGTAGAACTTCGGTAGCGGCAGGCGCCACGTACCAGTCCTGGATAGAGCTCTTGTCATTCAGTCCCTGACCCCGGGCCAACAGGTTTGTGACTGGAATCGCTTGATCGCCGTCCCGCGGGAAGCAGCGCACCACCCCGGGAATTGGCTTTTGTGTCTGGCTGTCAACGAGCGTGATCGTGAGCCGGCATTGCTGCGTCTGCGTCCAAGCCCGGTGATAGAGAGCCACCAGCAAGAACACCAAGGCACCAACGAGAATGCGACGTCGTCCCATTTGTATCTCCTTCTTTTTACAGCAAAGCTTTGAGAAAAACCGTTCCGAGAGAGGCTTCTGCCAAGCCACTGAAGCCGACCACGAAAACAGAACGGCTCGGCGGGGGCCTTAACCTTCTGTAACCCACGAAGCCGTCATCCTGTGAGCCAAGTCGCGAACCGCATCCAGGTTGAAGTCCCTGCCAGCATCAGCCGCAACGGATGCGAAGCCAATACCAGCAGTGCACCCCATCCAAACGCCGGGTGCAGCCGGCGATTCATTCGAGTGTCATAGGCCACACAGACCAGGACGAACAAATCCGTGAGTCCGAAATACAGCAACGGACCGCCGTTCTTGACAAAGTCGATGGGAATCCGGGCGAAAGCTGCGGCGAGAATGCCAAGACTCGACAACAGCATCAACCGCCTATGGATGTCGGTGCGATTGCGGAAGTAAAGACCCGCCGAAACCAGGACGCCGAAGACCAGCATATCGACCAGCGGGACTGCCAGGAACATTAGAGGGGGCGGGCCCGGAGAGGAACCGCGCTTCGCTGCATCGATAGCCGTCACCGTGCCTACCATCAACACCAGCGCAGCAACGAAAACTCCGAACACTCCCAACTGGCGATGCAATGCCACGCGACGGGTGGCCACCAATCTTGCCTGCACGACGAGGAGCCCAAACCAGAGTGTCATGATCAAGCCGTGAATGTGACGCAGCGCAGGCAATTCCGGCGCGCCGGACAGCGTCTTCAGATAATAGGTTTTCGCGAATCCCACGAAGACGATGATGCAGGCGCCGAGCGCAGCCCAGGTGTAAAAACGCTGGTCAACGCCGCGACGAACAATCCGAGGATCTCCATTCATGTTGGCTCCTGGTGGTGGTCTGGAAAAGACCTGTAACGTGCGACGAAACAATCGCCTTCCTTCATCCTGCGGGCTCGAAGCGGCACACGCCCCCAGCGGCAGGCGGCAGAGAGTTTGTTTAGGGATATCATGGTGAGACGGTTATGATTCTACCCTCTGACCTCTCTCAATCGCAACGCGTTCATTATGGAGCGACCTCATGAACCTCCATCGGGCACGTCGACAATTTCTCCGGCGCAGCATGGCCGGCGCCGGCGGGACGGCACTACTCAATCTGCTGAATCAGGATTTGAACGGGGCGGTAGCCCTGAAGTCTGCTACTGCAGCGCAGATTCCGGGAGAGAAGGCCCGCACCGCAAAGATTGTGTCAGGCAACCTTGCCGCTGCCTTCCGCGACAACTCCTATTCGCCTCGAATCCTCAGTGGAGTCGAATCGCTCGTCCACTCGAAAGACGCGCCCGGTTTCAATGCCTTCGATCCGGATTCCTTGGGCGCCGCGGCAGGTTTGAACTTTGAGCACATTATCTGCGGCCACTCGGACCCGGCCAACCGATTTACGCCCCGCTACGGCAGGTATCCCATGTTCAAACTGCCAGACCAGACATCGGTAACTCTGGTCCGCAGCCAGGAGGATTGCCCATGGGTCGTCTCCAGCACTCTCAAATACACGGTCACTCCGCCACACTACATCGACCTGGAATTTCGCTGCATGGCCCATGAGGCCCAACTCTTTGGTAAACGCGGCTACGCCGTCGTGTTCTTCGCCAACTATATGAACGATGTGGCTGAGGTGCCGCTCCACTTCCGCGGTGTGAGCGGGCCCGGGGCCTCGGAGGAGTGGCTTGCCGGGGAGGCCCCTCAGTCCCATCCAGATTGGGACCGCGGAGGAACTTACCGGCATGCCAGCGCTGAGGCACTCAGCTACGACGAGAACCACAACTTCAAGTTGAATTTGTGGAGCTATGACTATCCGCGCTTCACCCAGCCGTTCTGGTATGGGCGCAGTGCCCATGGGATGATGTATCAAGTGATGTTTGACCGCAGCTTCAGCGTCCAGGACGAAATTCGATTCAGCATTTTCAAGTTCAAACTGCCGAGGCTTCAAAGGCCTGCCTGGGACTTTCAGTACGTCATTCACAAGGTCGAGAAAAGCAGGGAATACGGCTTCCGAGCCAGGGTCGTTTGGAAAGCGTTTGTCAGCCCGGAAGACTGCCTCGGCGAGTACCAAAGATTTCAACAACTCATGCCGATCGCTGCCACGTCGAAGCCAGCCAATTGATGAATCCAAATCTAAATTGAAGTTTACGCTTGGCTGAATTCGGGGTCGGAAAAGTGGCCGGTTCGCGCCTATCCTCTCTGGAAGGGGATGTCTACTAAGGCGCAACCTCGTCGATCGTCGCTTGAAGTTGCTCCCCTTGCGAGAAGCGACGTCAAACTGAGAATGGGATGTTGAGCGCCTGCGAAATGGACTTCAAAGGTAGGAGATCTTCGAGCGACTCAGGGCACCCGCTGCCATCCATCGAAGGGAGTTACCGTAGCGCAATTCGGTCCGCCATCTTTTCCAGTACCGGGGACCCGAGCTTCAAGGATCGGCCGTGGCCCGTCCGAGCGGCGGATCATATCCCAAGAGATACCCCTAAGAGGGATCTTCAGTCGACGACTCCAGGACGTGTCCTGTTGACCCGCGTAGGTGCCAATATCCACATAGACAAATCGTTGTTTTGGGGGACCCTGCACCAAGGGGCCGGAAAAGTCAGGCATTTGATGCTCGGTGCTTGTCTTTAGTCCCACGGTGAATTCGAAGAGGAGATCTTTCGCAGTTGATCGCTGCTTCAGAATCGTCTCATAGTTGCTGCCTCGCCCTTTCTGTAAACCGAACTCCACGCCGGCCGGAGGTTTCTCCAGAACGATTCGAAGTATCAATTCAGATCCCACAGCGCCTCCCAGCACGAAATGAGCACTGCCAGCTCGATCTGAGCGGCGGCTTGGCCGCCTTACTTTTTCGTCAAGCCTTCTGCTCCACCGAGCGCCAAAAGCATGTCGGCGTCGGCTCGCACCTTCTCGTCAGCGAGCCACCTCGGATCGACGGTTGCGCCTGCCCTAACAAGAAGCACCACAACCTTGCTGTGATGGCCGCGTGCAGCGCGCACTCCTTCCTGCCAGCCGTAAAGCGCCCATCCGAGGGGTGTCCCCCCAAAACGATCATCTTTGATGTCCACCGGCGTTGTTCGGTCCAAGAGCAGTTTGACCACATCCAGATGTCCACCATACGCCGCCCAGTGCAGGCCAGTCTCTCCGCGGTGTCTCTCGCCTACGTCGATGCCCCTTCGCAGCAGGAAGTCAACGACGCTAGTTCGGCCGTACTCACAAGCCCAGTTGAAGCCTGACTTCATCTGCGCACTCGTGGAATTCGATTTCAAACGGCCGCCTTCGGTGAAAAAGCTCTCGACCCGATCGAGCCTTCCAACCCCGCAGGCTCCTTCCAGGTCGAGTGACGCGCCGCGCGCCGCGAGCAACTCGGCTGCTTCCGGGCGTCCGTTGGCCAGGCAGCCATTGACGATTCCTCGACCGTTGCCGGCCGCTCCAGGTTGGTCGATGGCGGCACCGTGATCCAGCAGGAGCTTTATCAGCGCGCCCTGCACACCGGCCAGCCATGGATGGATGCTCGTCGCTACCAACCCCAGAGATGTCGATCCGCCGTACATGTCGGCGACGGCATCGACCTCTGCGCCAGCTTTTAGCAGCATCGCAGCAACCTCAACAGCGTTCTCTGGAGTCTTCTGCCGAAAGCCCTCGACCCCGCTGGCCCCCACATAGTGCAGCAGCGTCGCGTGATGCTTGCGCGCCGATCGCGCCCGAATGAGTGTGGGATGGAAGCCGAGCAACTGTGCGAGGGTTGCAACCTCGCCGCTGATTACGGCTTCCACGGCTGATTCGAATTGCGAAACCAGCAAAGTCTTGTTGTTTTGTGCTTCGATGTGCGTCGCAAACGCAGCGAAACTCTCGAATTCATGCTCCCGCACAATGATGGTCCGAGCGTCCGCACCGGAATAACTGGGAGCCGGGCCGCTGGGCACATAGGCCGGCGGCTGCCGCTGGCTGAACCACTCCGTGTTTTCGCTAAGCAATCGCTCGAGCGTAGAAACGTCACCCTTGATGACGGCGCTCTTTGCCAATACCCACAGTGAATCAGTGCTCTGCAATTCTGAGGTCAATTGTTTCCCATGGTTGCTGACCTGGTTGGTTCATCCTTCGGCGGTCGTCGACGAGAGTCTCCTCAGTCTCCGAGCAGGCGAGACGCCCGCGCAGACTTCCAGCCCTAAGTTGACCATCGGCTATGCTTCCCCATGAACGGGTGTCCCAACTTTCTGACGGCCCCGTATCGCCGTCGCAATGCTTCCGAAGAGAGTTCCCACGACCACGGTGAAGGCAATCCAGAAGATCAGTTGGGGAACAAGAGCCGTTTGGACATATCGGGTCCAGAAACTCGTTTCCGGGAGCCCGGGCGGTAAAGCATCGTAGTGCGTACCCCAGTTGCCTCGGATGGCGAAATACGTCACGATGACCACGGGAATTCGCGCCGCGTACCCGTACGCCAGCAGCGCTTTCGACAAAGCAGGCCAGGCCTTGAATTGCAGCGCTGCCGTCGCGGCAAACAGCAGGAGCCCGATGACCAGTTTTCCAGGAATATCGACTTGTGGAGCAGCCGCGACGAATCCACCGAATCCCATAACGACCAGTCCGACGACGGCCATTCCAATCGATCGACCGACGCTCGCCGGCCCATGGCCGTCGCTCACCAGCCTGAGTGCGAAATAAACTCCGAAGACCAATACCAGCCAGGTGATGCCGACAAGCGCGCCTCCCCCGCCGGCAGAGGGATTGAACAGCGCGGGTGACCAATGCCGCAGCTCACCGATGAGGCGCAGAAGGGTAATTCCCAGAGCAATGATGCTTGGAACCAGGACGAGACGGGCAATTGGTGCCCTGTTGTTTGAAGCCATTGCTGCCATGGAAACCTCCTTGAGTCAAATGACTGAACGCCCTAATCACCCTGCTCAGGCGTCAACCAGGACCTTGAATCCGCCGTAGACCATGCGCTTCATGTCGAAAGGCATCGGTATGTCCTCCATGCCTGCGCCCAGGCGCGGGTCCTTCATTACTTTCGCGTTGACACGGTCACGATGCGCGCGTGACTTGAACACGACGTATGCGAAGACTAGAGTCTCGCCGGGCTTGAGCTTCAAAATTCGCGAAAACGGCACAGTCCATTTGGTTTTCTTGAGATCCTCACCGACGCATTCCTTGTAGTCGAGCGCGCCGTGTTCCCGCCAAATCTTTCCCGCCCTTTGAGCCATCCGGCGATACGTCTGCAGATTTTTCTTAGGTAGCGGTAATACGTATCCATCAACGTAGGGCATGAATCCTCCTCGGGCAATTGCTTGCGCGTGTTTCTTCAGTTTGGTTTCTCCGGGGATCGCGTGGCGACAACGGCCACGGGGTGCGAGCGATCACACGGACATGCCGGGGTGGGTTTCGTTGAAGCGATGACCCACGCCAGGGCCTCTCTCCGGGTGGCGCATACATCGCGCGTTTTGCGATGTATGCGGTGCTCTAGCCTTCGAGCACAACGTGTTTCACACCCCCGGTGAAATCGGAGCCGGAACCCAAGGCCAATGAAACGTCGTTCCAGCGGAAGAACGTCGCCCCGGCCGATAGTAAGCCGGGACCGGAATTCAGTTTGTCGGTAGATCGTGCACCGCGGCTTTCGCCGGGGTGACGAAAACATGTCTAAACTCCAGGCGCATATACCGCGCATTTCACGATGTATGCGGTCGGTACGCACACATGACAAACTGCGCCATGTGTGCGCCACCCGAATTTCCTAGCCCATCTGCTTTTTCATCGCAGCATCCATCTGTTCAGGCGTCGGTTCCGATTTGTGGGTGCCGATCATCCACTTGTTTCCTTCGGAATCGACCAGCATGGCTGTTCGGTCGCCCCAGAACATGTCGGTGGGTGGCTGGATGAGCGTGGCACCTGCGTCAGCAGCCTGCTTAGCCGCCTTGTCAACGTCTTCGACGTAGAAGTACAACGTGGTGGGGCTGTTGCCAAGGGTCTTGGCGCTGAAACCCTGCCGCTCCGGGCATTCCGGGCCCAACATGAGTACGGAATCTCGCAACTTCAACTCTGCGTGCATGGGCTTTCCGTCCGGACCTGGCATGACGCCCTTCCCTTCAAAGCCGAAGGCCTTTTGGCAGAATGCATAGGTCTTTTCGACGTCCGGTACGATCAACATGGCCGTAATAGCGCCGTAGTTCTTTCGGTTCAAGGGATCGATTTGACTCTTGGTTGCTTGACTCATGACTGCCTCCTTTAGGTTTGTGTAAGAGGTACAGCAAGAAAAGGACCGCCATGGGTCTCTTTGTTTCCGGCTCCTGCTAAGCGCAGGACCGTAAATCAACGTGTCGATTGAATCGGGTTACTGCAGCTGGCTATTGCCCCTCGTAGGCTTGCCTGAGGGCGCGAATATCGAGCTTGGTCATCTTCAGCATCGCCTGCATGACCCTCTTCGACTTCTCAGGATCTTTGTCTCCCAACTGCTCTCCCAACACAGAGGGGACAATCTGCCATGACAAACCATATTTGTCCTTGAGCCAGCCGCACTGCGATTTTTGTCCGCCTTGAGATAGCCGTTCCCACAACTCGTCTACTTCTTCCTGAGTCTTGCAGTCTACGCTAAGCGAAATGGCTTCTGTAAATTTGAAGTGCGGGCCACCGTTCAGTGCAATGAAGTCCTGTCCATCCAGTTGGAATGTAGCGGTCATTACGCTCCCTTTCGGGCCAGGCCCTGCTTCACCATACCGGGTAACAGTCCCGACTTTTGAATTCTTGAAGATTGACACATAGAAATTCATCGCCTCTTCGGCTTTGTCATCGAACCACAGGAACGGGGTGATTTTCTTCATAGCGCCTCCTTATAACTATTTTGGTTCCAATCGAAATCTGCTCCTGCTTTGTGCTCGCCCGGCATGCCGGGAATCAACGACAACAGCTAGCCACCGGCAATCGCTCCAATGACTAGAAAAGGTTCGGCTCCCGATGCGACTGCTTCGGGCAGTGGAGCGTCCGGCGACTCATGGGACAGGTCCTCTTCGCAGGCAAAAAATCGTACAAACGCCCGGCGCTGTTGGGTGACATGGTCACGGATTGTCCCACAGAGCATGGGATACCGCGCCTCGAGCGCGTCAAGGACTGAGCGCTGTGTGACGGGTCCGTTGATTTCGAGTTCGACTTCGCCCTCAACTCGGGCCAAGGTTCGCAAGTGAAACGGGAGCACCACGCGGATCATGGCAATGTCTGGACCTCGACTGACACAACGGGAGGAAGATCGCGCACGATGGGGGCCCAGTGATCCCCCGCATCGGCCGATGCGTACACCTGCCCGCCAGAGGTGCCAAAATAAACACCACACGAATCGAGTGAGTCCACTGCCATCGCATCGCGTAGAACATTGACATAGCAATCGCGTTGCGGCAAACCGTTGGTCAGCGCTTCCCATTCGTCTCCACCTGTGCGACTGCGGTAGACACGCAACTTACCGTCCGGAGGATAGTGGAGGGAGTCGCTCTTGATTGGCACGACGTAGACTGTGTTTGGCTCGTGCGCGTGAACATCAATGGGGAATCCGAAATCCGTCGGCAGGTTTCCACTCACCTTGTGCCACGAATCGCCGGAGTTATCGCTGCGCATGACGTGCCAGTGTAATTGCATGAACAGCACGTTGGGACGCGACCGGTTCATTGCCAGGCGGTGAACGCAGAAGCCTATCTCAGCATTCGGGTCGGGAATGTATTCCGACTTCAGTCCCCGGTTGATCGGTTTCCACGTGCTGCCCCCGTCGTCGGTCCGGAAAGCACCTGCAGCCGAGATAGCAACAAACATCCGTTCAGGATTGCTCGGATCCAGAAGGATCGTATGCAGACACATTCCGCCAGCACCGGGCTGCCATTTGGGTCCCGAGCCATGACCGCGCAAGCCGGCGAGTTCCTGCCACGTCTGTCCACCATCTGAGGAACGAAACAAGGCGGCGTCTTCCACGCCTGCGTAGACCGTATCTGGATCAGTCAGCGACGGTTCGAGATGCCAGACACGCTTGAACTCCCACGGGTGCTGTGTGCCGTCATACCACTGGTGCGTGGTGAGGGGTTTACCGCTTCCAGAGGAAGTGTCATAGACGAACTTGTTGCTTTCACCCTTTGGCGATCCATCGGGATTGGTGGTCGGCTCGCCTGGTTTCGTGCCAGGCTGCTCCCACGTCTTGCCTCCGTCATTGGAGCGCTGAATGATCTGCCCGAACCAACCGCTGGACTGCGACGCATACAGCCGATTCGGATCGGCGGGCGAGCCTTTCATGTGGTAAATCTCCCAGCCTGCAAAGTGGGGCCCGTCAACATTCCAGCGTTCGCGCTTGCCGTCGGACGTCAGGATGAATGCGCCCTTTCGGGTGCCTACTAAGACTCGTACTGTGCTCATTGACTCTCCTTCTCAGGGTAGAGGTTTAGAATTAAGCCGATTGCACCACAACAAAGATCACATCCGTGTCTTTTTATCCAATCCACCTTCATGATCCTCCGCGCTTGCGATGAATCAACTCATCGAGGCTCCACTCGCCAGCACCGCGTGCGACCATGTACAGGAAAATGAAACAAAACAGCACGGCAGGTTGGCCCTGGTTTTGAATGGGCCATGTCGCATTGGGTGAGTGAAACTGCCAGTATGCAACCGCCATCTCGCCAGAGAGAACAAATGCGACCGGACGAGTCAGAAGGCCGAGCATGATCGCAATGCCACCCACGATCTCAAGCAATCCGCCAATCCCTATTTGAGACATTAGCGGCGGTGTCCCGCCGCCGGGCATTCCTCCAAACCAGCCGAAGATCTTCAGCGCGCCTGCTTGAAAAAACAGCAGTCCTGTTACAAGCCGGAGCAGGAAATAAGTCACTTCCACAGCCTTGTTCATGTTCGTCGCTTCGTCGGAGCCACCAGTCAGTCGTCAATCAATTCTCGCTCGCGCGATCCCGTCGCTTTCGTTCGACACGCTCCGCGATGTCCCTCAGGCCCGTGCTGCCGCTTGGGTGTCGTCCCCTTTGGTCAGAAGTTTCTTCGCCGCGAACAGGATCACGCACCCAACCAGCCAGCTCACCAGGGACCCCACCGTGGTTCCGATAAACAGATGGGCAGCCACATGCAGCCAGGTCTTTCCGTCAGTGCCAAAGCTATACTCTGGCGCGCTGTAGATATTGTCGCTGCCGGTGAAGATTGCCAGGATGATGGCTGGAACGATAACCACCTGGGCGGCGACCATCTGCAGAAAGAAAATTGGGAGAAGCTGCTTGAAACCGCCGAACCCGCTCGTGTAGACGCGGATCGAGTAGTACAGAACCCCGATCCACCCTGCCACGTTGATGCTGATCCACTTCACCGCTGAGTTAGGCACACCGGCCAAGGACAGCACCAACCGGACGAGGCCCACGACGACAATCAAACCAAGAATCGGCTTTGAGAAAGCAACATACTCAGAGAAGCGTTTGCCGAAGATCGTTATCATGAAAGTTCTCCAATGAACCAATTGCCAAGCTGCCTCGGTTGCCGGTGAAGACCGGCTGTCGGCCCCAGGCTATTTCTTGACGGGACGAAAATCCTCCAGATCGAACAGGGGGCGAATCTCCATTTCAAACTCGGCGATGCCCGCTTTGATGTGAACGTCAACAACGCGGTCGGCCAGCTGGATGGCTTCTTCCTTTGACTTCGCTTGGAGGATTGCGTAGCCGCCGATCAGCTCTCTTGTTTCGGCGAACGGTCCATCGGTCACGACGCGTTTGCCGCTCGAATATCGGATGCGTGTGCCTTTGGAACTGGGTTGGAGTCCTTCGGAGGCGAGCAGCACCCCAGCTTTTGTCATTTCCTCGGTCAGCTTTCCCATTCCGGCCATCAGTTGAAGATTCGGTGGCAGGCCCGCCTCGTAATCCTTGGTGGCCTTGATCATCATCATGTATCGCATCACTCGGCTACCTTGTTCCTTTGAAAATCTCCTCCTTCGGAGGGCTGGCGCAAAGCGCCGGGGTGGGTCGTTGCCAACCTACAACCCACCCCATGGCCTGACGGCCCTTGCCCCTCCCGAGAGGGGATTATTTCCATCCGACTTGATGTCGCGGCGCCGCATGAAAAACTCCTTTGACTTTGTCCTGGGGCCCGTTTTTTTCGTGGGCACGTCAAACAACGGCCTTGAAATCGACACGGCTGCTGGAGCGACCTATGGGCTCATTCGCCCGCCGAGGTTCGCGTTTCTGGCAACGGTTCAAGAGGGCGTACCTCTATGGCCCCTCCTGCAGGGAGGGTCGGAAAACGTGTCGCGATTGAGATCGCTTCTTCCAGGTCGCGGCATTCGACCAAGTGATAGCCGCCGAGCTGCTCTCTTGTTTCCGCGAAAGGCCCGTCGGTAAGGACCGGTTTACCGTTCCTCATGCGCACGGTCGTTGCCGCTGCGCTCGACCGTAATTTCCCGCTACCGCACAGAGATCCCCGCCGGGCGAGAACTTGCATCAGTTCTCCATACTCCCGCATGATGCTTTCCTTATCCTCATCTGGCATCCGGGTCCACGCCTTCTCGTCGAAGCAACACATGAACATGTATTGCATGATGTTCTCTCCTTTCGATGGGTACCTGGCACGGAGGCGTGCAGTCAACAGTTAGGAAGCACTCGATGGCTGGTGCAGCATCTGTTTTGCGTCTCCATGCCTCAGCGGCGGTTTGAAGCCTTCTAGCCTTGGCCTGCAGCGCTGGGTTCCATGAAGACAAGTTCCCAAATGTGGCCATCCAAATCCTGAAATCCATGCCCATACAGGAACCCATGATCCTGCGGTTCGTTGTAGGTTGTCCCACCCGCAGCGACGGCCTTCCGAACCATCTCGTCGACTTTTGCCCGGCTCTCACAGGAGAGACATACAAGTACTTCGGTGCTTTGCGTTGCATCACAAATCTTATTGGGCGTGAAGGTCTTGAACTTTTCTTCGGTGAGCAGCATCACAAAGATGTCTCCCGCCACAATCATGCAAGTGGCCGTCTCATCGGTGAAGCGAGCGTTGAAGGTGAAGCCAAGCCTCGTGAAGAAATCGATGGACTTCTTAAGATGTTTTACGGGTAAGTTAACGAAAATCTTAGTCGACATCTTTTCTCCTCAGTGGGTGGTTTGCAGCTTCCGTCGAACAGGACGCCAGAGAATCGACAGGGTGACCGATTCCTTCTTGGCATCATTCCGAGTTTGCTACTTCCTGGCTCCCGTCTGCGCGCGCAGACGCTCCTCTTGCTCCCTAAGTTCCGGCGTGAAGGCGGGCCCGAAGTCTTCGGCTTCAAACACCTGACGAATCTCGATCTCGGCTTCTCCACCTGTCGGATTGGGACAACGCTTCACCCACTCGATAGCCTCCTCCTTCGACCCTACTTTCCAGAGCCAGAACCCTGCCACCAGTTCCTTGGTCTCGGCAAAAGGACCGTCAATTACCGTCCGCTTCGTTCCAGAGAACCTCACGCGCGCACCTTTTGAACTTGGATGGAGCCCCTCGCCTGCCAGCATCACCCCGGCATTCACCAGCTCTTCATTGAACTTCCCCATTTCGGTTAGAAGCTTCTCGTCTGGGAGAGCCCCTGCTTCCGTGTTCTTGTCAGCCTTCACCAGCACCATGAATCGCATTGTGTCTCCTCTTCTAACGTGTCCTATCTTGCTTTCCTCCGTCACCTGGAGAGCGGGATCATAACGCTACTCTCCTGGAAGCCCTGCTACTTCGGTCACGGGGCGAATTTCAACAGTGCCGATCCGCGCCCCTGGAATCCGTTGAGCGATGCTGATGGCTTCGGCGCGATCCTTGGCATTGACGAGAAAGTATCCACCGAGCTGTTCCCGTGTTTCTGCAAAAGGGCCATCGGTGACGGTCGGTCTGCCATCACGAACTCGAACACAGGTCGTCTCCGAACTTGGGTGCAACGGCGCTGCACCAAGATAGTGACGGCTCGCGTGAAGCTGTTGTGCGAGCTTCACAGACTCCTGCATCATCTGCTGACGCTCTGCTTCCGGTCGCCTGCGGAAGGATTCTTCGTCGTGATGAACCAGCAACATGTATTTCATCTGTTCCTCCGTCGGTAAGTCGAGCGCCAAACACCGGAGTTCCCGATGCGGTGCATCCGTTCGGCACCAAGAATCACTTTTCCAACCATATCTCCATGCCGATTGCGTTCTCTCGAATGTCGCAACGTTCAAAGGGCGTCTGTGCAACCATTTTCTGAATTTGTGCAGAGCAGTGGGCATTCTTGAGCAAGATCCACCTAAACGTCCATTGGGTAAGAAACCGATTGATGGAGCTCAACTTCAGACTGTCGATATGAGCGCGAACCTCCTCCACAGAGGCGTCACAGCGGAGATCGATGATGAGTGCTGTGCCCGCAGGTTTGAGCACCCGATGCATTTCACAAAGCGCTTGGATCGGTTCGGTGAAGTTTTTGAATGCTGCGCGGCAGACGACAAAATCGAAGGTACTGGCCTGAAATGGCATATCGGAAGCATTGCCGAGTTGAAATTTAACGGGTACTCCAGCTTCCTTTGCTTTGTCGCTTGCAATTCGCACAAACGACTCGCTAATGTCCAGTCCAGTGACGAGCCAAGGACCGAGCCGGGCCAGTTCAATCGCGAAGTAACCTGGCCCCGGTGCCACTTCCAGGACATGGCTCTGTGTTGTCAGCCTATCGCTAACCAAGCGAAGATCGTCTTGAAGATCCTGGTCTTCGCTGCGAATCTGTGTATACCAGCGAGCGATAGCTCCTTCCATGGCGATTCCTTTGTAGGGCTTGGCTCGCTTGGGTACCGATTGATGGTTCTCTTGCTCAGCTGTAATCACGGCCGTTCAATCTCCTAAGTCAGTCTCGGGGTCTGCAGGCCGATTTGTTTATGTCTGTGTATTTCATCGGTTCCTCCGTCGGTAAGTCGAACAACGAAATCCAAAATCGACATCGCCGCGCGAATTATTTTTCGTTGTATATGCTTCCTGTCGCGAGCACCGCTGTGCAATTTGACACAACTTGTCGCTCCGTTGGACAGCTGATCCGGCGACAAAGGGAACTACCTGAGCTCTTGAAGTCGTCATCATTAGACAGTGAGTCAATCACGTTTACCCATCAGGCGCGGAACTCGAAGCAGGGACTATCCTAAATGGCGGTGGTGTTTGCAATAGGACCGATCAGGAGTCCCCTTTTCCTTGCCGGGCCTCGTTTTCTGCAACACGAGCCTTGACGAGCTTCGTCACGAGCGCGGCTGGAATGGGCTTGTTGGCTGGAAAGCGAATCGACGCTTTGTTGAGCTGGTAGTCCCGGAGCTCGGCGGCGTGTGCACGCAACACCTTCTCACTGATGACGTAGAAACCGCAGTGTCCTTCGAACGCCGCGAAAGCCACCAGCATGCCTTGATGCTTGAAAGTTGGGATCTGGTAACTGATGCCTTCGGTAGCTTTCGGCGCTGCAGCCTTGATTGTTTTGCGGAGCTTCTCAAGTGCTGCCCGGGCATCCTTCGGGAGCGTTGCAAGGTAGCCATCTACAGTCTCTGCTCGCGCGATTCGCTTGGGGCCTTTTGTTGTTGCAGTCTTCATTGAATCAACCTCTTGGTTTGTTCCGGGCCGTCAACGACCTGCTTCAAAGGAGCGAAGGGACCTAGACACTAGCCCGTCGGGAGTCCAGGGACTTCGATCACTGGGCGGACTTCGACAGTGCCTTTCTTTGCCATCGGGATTCGTGCTGCAATGTCCATGGCCTCGTCCAAATTCCGGGCCTCGATGAGGAAGTACCCGCCGAGTTGTTCGCGTGTTTCAGCAAACGGACCATCGGTGACATGCCGCTTGCCGTCACGCACGCGGATGCTGGTGGCCGTTGACGTCGGGTGCAGTGGAGCGGCTGCCAAATACTGCCCCTGCGAATGGATTTCCTGCGCAAGCTGTGCCGATTCCACGTAACACTCCTGCCGTTCCGTTTCACCCAAAGCCTGCTCGTCGAGGTAAATCAGCAGCATGTATCTCATTGCCTGCCTCCATAGCTAAGTCGAACGGCGACGGGCCGAATCGACACTCCACCACAAATTAATTTATAGTTGGCTATGCTTCAGAACGCAAATATAGCTATTGACACGGTTTATCGCTCTGATTGGGGTCGCATTGTTGCCACGTTGATCCGGCTCATTGGTGACTTCGATGTGGCCGAAGAGGCGGCGCAGGAAGCCTTTGCCGCCGCGGTGGACCAATGGCCAGTTTCTGGCGTCCCCGAGTATCCTCGCGCCTGGATTATCCAGACAGCCCGGCACAAGGCCCTTGATCGCATTCGTCGTCGGACGCGGTTTGAGGAAAAGATGGAATCCTATGCCGCCTCCGGCTTGATACCCACCATCGAGGAACCGGATTATGACACGGCCGAAATCCCGGACGACCGTCTTCGGCTGATCTTTACCTGCTGCCATCCTGCACTTGCTTTTGAGGCCCAGGTTCCACTGACGCTCCGTATGTTGGGGGGCCTCGAAACCGATGAGATTGCCCGCGCCTTTCTCGTGCCCGTCCCAACCATGGCACAACGACTGGTACGTGCGAAGCGGAAGATCCGCGATGCAGGGATTCCTTATACGGTACCCGACACGAATGAGATGCCCTCACGGTTGGAGGCCGTCTTAACGGTTATTTATCTGGTGTTCAACGAAGGTTATGCGGCCACTCGAGGGGACCAGTTGGTCCGATCCGATCTCTGCGCCGAGGCCATCCGGCTGGCGCGCCTGGTGAGGACGTTGATGGCGCCCCAGCCACCCGCGGAAGCGACTGGCCTGCTTGCGTTGACGCTGTTGCACGATTCACGGCGCGATGCCCGTCAGGACGAGGCAGGGGATTTGGTCCTTCTCGAGGAGCAGGATCGCAGCCGGTGGGATCGGCAGAAGATCGCTGAGGCTCTCCCACTGGTTGAGGAAGCCCTTCGTGGCGAAGTCGGACCGTTCACGATGCAGGCAGCCATCGCGGCCTTGCATTGCCAGGCGGCCCGTCCCGAAGACACGGACTGGCCTCAAATCGTTCGCCTTTACGATGTCCTGGAACGGCTGCAGCCTTCCCCGGTGGTATCACTCAACCGGGCAGTCGCGGTTGCGATGGTTGATGGTCCGCAGCCTGCACTGGCTCTCATTGACAGGCTCGCCGCTGCCGGCACTCTCGATGACTATCACCTGCTCCATGCCGCCCGCGCCGATATGCTGCGACGTGCTGGATCAGTGGACGAGGCGGCAAGAAGTTACCAGCGAGCGCTGGCGCTGGTTGCCAACGATAGCGAGCGCCGATTTCTCGAACGGCGACTGCGCGAAGTTCAATCCCCGACCGCATGACCGTACGCCCCTACCGCCATTTGCAGGCGACAAGGTTTCCAATAGAGACCTCTTCTGTGAAGACAAAGCGAACCAAATGAAGACCCCGCTTCCATTCACCGCCGCATGGCTGTCGGTTTCCATAACAATTCTGATCCTTATCGCATTGGCTTTCAGCGCGCCCACCCAAGCAGTCGCTGAGCCACAACGCCAATTCCGAGCGGGAGCGGCTACCAGCAATATCACTCCGTGGCTTGGGATTTCCAGTAACGGTGGAATGCAGGATCGCGTGCCTCAGCACGTGCATGACGAACTGCGCGCCCGAGCCCTGGTGCTTGATGACGGTCAGACCCGTCTGGCATTGGTAACCGTCGACAGTTGCATGGTGCCTCGTCCGATTCTGGATGCGGCCAAGAAACTCGTTCACCAGCATTCCAGCCTTCCCATTGAAAACATGCTGGTGTCAGCGACACATACTCACACGGCGGGAACGGCGACGCCCGTGTTCCAAAGCGAAGCGGACGCGGAGTATTCATTGTTTCTCACGCGCAAGATTGCCGATTCGGTTCGGCTAGCGCTCAATAATCTGGAACCGGCCCGCATCGGCTGGAGTGTCGGCGCAGTTCCCCAGCATGTCTTCAACCGTCGCTGGAAGATGAAGCCCGGCACCATTCCACCGAATCCTTTGGGCGGTATCGACCAGGTCAAGATGAATCCGGTGGCTGGCAGTCCTGATTTGGTTGAACCGGCAGGTCCTACGGATCCCGATCTCACGGTTATTTCGATTCGTGCGCTCAACGGGCGGCCAATGGCGCTGCTGGCCAACTACTCGCTGCACTACGTGGGAGCCGGACATTTTTCCGCCGACTACTTCGGAGTCTTCGCCGATCGAATCCAGCAACTGCTGGGAGCCGATCGCCAGGACCCGCCTTTTGTCGGGATGCTATCGAACGGAACCAGCGGCAACATCAACAACATCGATTTCAGACAGCAACGCACTGCCGATCCGCCTTTTTCGAGGATGAAAGCCGTTGCTGACGACGTTGCTGCCGAAGCGCTGCGGGTGGCTAACAGCATTTCTTATCACGATTGGGTTCCGCTAGCGGTGCGTCAGACCGAAATCGAGTTGGGGGTGAGGCGGCCCACCGCCAAGGAGCGGGAGAGTGCCCGGGCGATCGTCAGTAAAGCGCAGGGACCTGCCATGCGAACTCCCGAAGAGATCTACGCGCGGGAAACCGTGCTGATCAGCGAGTATCCGCCAAGTGTGCCCATTATTCTGCAGGCGATGAGAATCGGAGAGCTGGGGATTGCCGCCATTCCTTGCGAGGTCTTCGTCGAAATCGGCCTTGAAATCAAAAAGAAGAGTCCTTTTGCCACCACGTTTACGACCTCGCTGGCCAACGGCCACAACGGCTACCTTCCGACTCCCGAACACCATCGGCTGGGGGGATACGAGACCTGGAGAGCCCGGTCGAGCTATCTCGAGATCGATGCCTCGACCAGGATTGTCGAGCAGTTACTCGAATTGCTGCGGCAAGTCAGGAAGGATTAGCACAGACGGCCGAGCAGAGTAGAACCCCCTCTTGATCTCCCCCTTAAGCGCTTCGCAAGGGAGAGAAAGTCTCCCAGTGTCAACCGCGTCCGAGATACGGCTGCATCACCGGTAGCACAATCGCTTCCAGCATGTTGACGTGTGGAGGCATTGCCGCCATGGTGACGGCCGCGGCGGCGAGTTCATCCGGGGTCATCATGGGTTCCTGGTCCTGCTCTAGTTTGCTCGCTTGCCGGCGTTCTGTTGCGACGTTGCCGGGGTGCAGACAACTCACCACCACGCCAAATTTGCGTCCTTCCAAAGCCGTAGCTTTCGTCAAACCAGTGAGCGCATGCTTGGTCGTCGTATAAGGCGCCGAGTGCATGCGGGGCATCTGCGCCGAGATGCTACCGATATTGATGATTCGACCGCCGCCTTGGCGCTTCATGATTCGCATGGCCTCACGGCTGCAGAGGAATGGCCCCGTCAGGTTTACGGCCAGTACTTTTTGCCACGTTTCCAGTGACAACTCCTCCAGTGGCCCGCCATCAAACCTGCCCGCGTTATTGATAAGGATGTCCACACGGCCGAACGTACTTAAGGTTGTGTCAAACAATCGACGCACCTGAGCTTCGTCGGTAACATCGGTGGGGACGACGAGAACCTTGACGCCTTGCGGCTCGAGTTCAGCACGGGTCTCCTCCAGTCTTTCGGTCTTACGAGAGGCAAGAACGAGATGCGCACCCTCACGCGCGAACCCTCGTGCGATGCCCTTACCGATGCCGGTCCCGGCGCCGGTGACGATGGTGGTCTTCCCTGTAAGTTGGCTCATAGCTGTTTCCTCTCGTTCTGTAGGTGGGATCTCTTCGTCTTCCTCGTGCTGGTCCTCGTTCTCGGTTTTTGGGGAAGATACAAGCCGGCGGGCACCCTCCCAAAAGGTGAAAATACTCAACTCCCCTCCTGGGAGAGGCATCTCAAGGAAACTCGCTCGCGGGTGTGCGACAAATTTGTAGGTAGAAGCCGTCAACTGACCCGACGTGATTCCCAAAAATCTTCCCACTGATTGCTAAGGTCCAAGCAGCGGAGAGCGATAATGGCGTTGGCCCCTGGCACGG
>Ga0187893_10003571_pt1 | contig 31261 bp, 19 predicted proteins | sample MA1701074metaG_FD_139574 | JGI IMG/M metagenome (GOLD analysis project Ga0187893, IMG submission 139574) | White microbial mat communities from a basaltic lava cave in the Kipuka Kanohina Cave System on the Island of Hawaii, USA - MA170107-4 metaG ...
CACTCTGGGCGGCGCTCCGAGGAAGTTGATCGAAAAAGCTGATGGCCCGGTAACTCTGTCCCCGGATGGGTCCCATCTGGCTTTTTTGCGAGAGAATCGGGAACTTATAATTGCTAACTCTGACGGCACCGAAGTGAAAACACTTTCGACAGCCAAGTCAGGGCAGACCTACGATCACCCGGCGTGGTCGCCCGATGGACAAATTATCGTTTGCGTTCTTTACTCGTCTGCCGACGACAGTCGTGGGCTGGTTGAAATTAGCGTTAAGGATGGAAGCGAGCAGCCGTTTGCTAAAGCTGACTGGCTAAGCCTTCCCGGGGTCACATGGCTCCCTGATGGAAGTGCGCTACTTCTGGCCGGACGAGATTCTGAGACGAAGCTGCTGCAAATTTGGCTGCTCAGTTACCCAGACGGTAAGTTGCGCCGAATCACCAATGACCTAAGCCGGTATGTCGGGGTCAGCCTGACTGCGGACGGAAAAACGCTCGCCAGCGTGCAGTCAGATCACCTGTCAAACATCTGGGCTATGACCGCTGACGATCCGAGATCGGCGAAGAGGCTAACGTTTGAGGCGGGAAAATATGACGGCTATATCGGACTATCCTGGACACCCGATGGCCGGATTATTTACAACTCCCGCGCGTCAGGATATTGGGACTTGTGGATCGTGAACGAAGACGGAACAAACAACCGTCAGCTAACCTTCAACGCGCGCAATAATCTGACTCCGAGCGTAACCGCCGACGGACGTTACGTCGTCTTTGTCTCTGACCGATCGGGAAAAGATGAGCTATGGAGAGTGGACTTGGATGGTGGCAATCCGAAACAGTTGACCGACAGCCCCGGCGGCGTCGGAAAGCCCAATTGTTCACCGGATGGAAGATGGGTCGTTTACCATGTCATCAAGGAACATAAAGCGACCGTCTGGAAGGTCAGTATCGACGGCGGGGCCCCAATACAACTGACGGTGGAACACTCGGGCAGACCGGTTGTCTCTCCCGACGGAAAGTTTGTCGTTTGTGAATACGGTGAGGCACTTCCCGACACTCCAATCAAACTGGCGATCATACCGATCGAAGGTGGTCCGTTAAAAAGAATCCTTGATCTGCCCCTGGTGGTTAGATCACCCGTCTATGGTTGGACTCCGGATGGTCGGGGTCTGGTTTATATCGACAGCTCGAATCGTGTGTATAATCTGTGGAGTCAGTCCGTTGATACCAGTCCACCCAAACAGTTAACCGACTTCAGCTCGGATCAAATCTTTAGATTCGACCTGAGCCCGGATGGTAAGAAAATCGCGCTATCGCGCGGTCATGAAGGCTCGGACGTAGTTCTGATAACGGATTTCAGATAATTGCATGCGAGCCGTTCCCGTTGTGCCAGCCGTGCCGGAGCTAAAGGGCCGGGCGGCGCCTGGATTTACAACCAATGAATCCAGAGTCGGGATCTATCCCTAATTGTGTCTATTTGAAAGGAGCTTAAAATGACTTATGGAATCACACCAAACTGTAGTGGCAAGGCATGTCAGCACGTGCTCGCGGGCGAGAAGGCAATCTGTGAGACAGGAAGCAGCACTTGCACTGTCGCAAAATTGCTGGAAGCTGAAGCTTCCGGATTTCATGATGAAGTCCTGATTGAAGCAACCCGTAAGATCAGACAAATCCTGGAAGGTATTCCCCCTGATCCACGAGGACGATCGCTCTCGCTCCTGCACACGAACTTCGGTTCGCTGCTCGCCTGGGTGGACCACTACGCAACTGCTCCGGAAGATGGAGTGCGGCCGGACGCCGACGACGCCACGATTGCAAAAGCAATGCGACTTAAGGGCTATGCCACTTCAGGCGCCGGCGCAAGTTGAGAACACGACTGAACGTCAGAACCGCTCGGAATTGCTTCCGCCTGGAGGCATCACTGAAGAATCTGGCATTGACGCTGGCGGGAATTCCGCAACTTGAGCAACTGGCTTCCCGCCTACTGCCCCATCCAGCTATCAGCTTCAACCACAACCTTCGTGGTGTATTCTTTGCCACCAACAAAGAGTTTCACGATGTAGGTTGCCGGCTCGAGTACGGGACCCTGATTGAACAAGGCTCCCAAACCACCACCACCGCCGCCACCGCCACCACCGCCACCAAACCCGCCGGGCAGGTTTGCCGGGCGCGGTAACGGATCGCCACGCAGATTCCACTGCACACGGTTAATGCCGGCTTCTTTTGTCCCCGTGATGTTGCGTACTACCTTGCCGGTGTAATCGGAAATTGTGATCTTAACGTCCCCTGTGGGCGCGGCCTTAAGATAGTAGCTGATCCCGGTTCCAGCAGGTGGATTAACACCACGAAACGTCCGCGCGCCCCCCGGAAAACGGCTTAACCTCAGGTCGGTTAACCAAACCGTGCCCGGTCGAACCTCAAACAAGTGGGCCTCAGTGTCCAGGATCTTACTCGTCAACTGCTGTAATGGGGTTATGTCGTCCAAAATGAAAATGCCGCGACCATGCGTGCCGACGATCAGGTCATTGTCACGCGGGTGAATCAGAATGTCGTCGACCCGGACCGTCGGCAGTCCGGACATTAACGGTTTCCACTCGCCTCCGGCATCGAAGGAAACGAAGAGACCAAACTCCGTGCCGGCATAAAGCAGATCCTTGTTTTTGGGATCTTCGCGGATCACATTGACGTGACCGATCGGAGGCAGGCTACCGGCTATCGAAGTCCAGGTTGCGCCATAGTCGCGGGTGACAAAAACATGTGGTTTAAGATCGTCGAAACGGTGGCCGTCAACCGCCAGATAGCACGTCGCGGCGTCAAAGCGGGACGGCTCAACGCGCGAGATGTGATACATGTCTCCTATTCCAGGCACGTTCTTCGCAACGTTGGTCCAAGTGGCCCCGCCATCACGGCTTAACTGAATGTTGCCGTCATCTGTGCCAGCCCAGATCACACCGGGTAACTTCGGTGATTCAGCCACAGTTGTCAGATGACTGAAGTTGGTATAACCGTCGTTCTTTGAAGCCATCGGCTCCTTACCCGGAACTCCCATTATTGAAAGCGTGTTGCGATCGATCTTCTTCGTCAGGTCGGCGGTCGCGGTCCAGGTGTCGCCGCGATCCAGGGATTTGAAGAACCGATCGCCTCCCGTGTAGAGAATGCGAGGATTGTGCGGCGACATTGCCAGCGGAGTGCTCCAGTAAAACCGATACTGTTCGTTTGGCGCCGGCGGCGGAACAACGTTCGGTGTCGCCAGCGCCGCAAACTGACCGAGTCCCTGAGCTGCAGCGAATGAGGCCAGCGTCGCCAGCGGATTGTCGTCTCCGGACGACGATGTCGATGTCGATGACGGCGAAGGCGACGCTGCGGGGGAAGGTGTGCTTGCTGCCCCTGATGCCCCGCCGGCGCCTTGTCCGCGGCCACGACGCGGCAAACCGCGAGGACGAATACTAACGCTGCGTCCCGTGCGCAGATCGACGCGGTTCATGTTCCCCCCCTGGGACTCCGAATAGATGGTGTTGTGATCCGTTGGGTCTGCGAGGGTGTAGAATCCGTCGCCCCCTCCAACCCGAAACCACTCCGCGTTGGTAATCCCTGCCGGGTTACGTGTTTGACTTGGTGCGCCCCACGAACCATTGTCCTGCAAACCGCCATAAACGTAATAAGGTTTGCGCATGTCCACGCCAATCGCATAAAACTGCGCCGAAGGGATCGTGTTGATGAACTCCCAGGTCGCGCCCTGGTCATAGCTGACATTCAGACCGCCGTCATTGCCGATAATCAGGTGATTGTTATTCTTTGGATCGATCCAGATGGCATGGTGATCGCTGTGAGGAATGTTCGCCTGCAAGGATCTGAAAGTCTTGCCGCCGTCGGTAGACTTGCTGAAGTTCAACCCGCCAACATAAACGATTTCCGCACTTGTTGGATCGACGCGAATCTGACTGTAGTACATGGGGCGATTATTTTCGTTGCTGACGATGCGCCACGTTTTCCCCTTGTCATCAGAGCGCCACACGCCGGACCTTTTCGGATTGGGTGGCGCGGGCGTTGGCGAAGCCGCGGGGCTTGCAGATGGCGAAGCAGCGGGCGCAGCGGAAGGCGAGGGTGACGGACTGGGCGTCGGAGTCGCCTGTCCGCCAATAACCGGTTCCTCTCCTCCGGTGCCCTGGCTGGCGCCCACCTCGATTTGCGCGTAGACGATGTTCGGATTCGACCGGGCCACAATCGAGGCCGATCCGGCCCAACAAACCTTCCGGCAATCCATTTCCCTCAAGTTTGTTCCAGGTCTTTCCCGCATCGGTCGTCTTCCATAACCCTGATCCTGGACCGCCGCCGTTGAATCCCCATGAAGTTCTGCGGCGTTGATACGAGGCAGCGTAAAGGGTCTTGTTGTCATTCGGGTCGATCACGATATCGGTGAAGCCGGTGTCTTCATTGATAAACTTGATGTTATTCCAGGTCTTGCCGCCATCGATGGTTTTGTAAATTCCGCGTTCCTTGTTTGGACCGAACAGGTGGCCTACTACAGCGACGTAAACTATGTTCACATCCTTTGGATCGATAACAATCCGCGCAATGGTCTGCGAGTCTGTGAGCCCCATCCGCGTAAATGTTTTGCCGGCGTCGGTTGACTTGTAGATGCCGTCTCCATAGGTCGAGCTTTGGCGGTTGTTTGGTTCTCCAGTGCCGACCCAGACAATGTTGGGATCGGTTTGCGACACGGTAACATCGCCGATTGAGGCATTCGAGTAATTGTCGAAGATTGGCTGAAAGGTCGTGCCGTTATTGGTAGACTTCCAAAGACCGCCGGTAGCAAACCCAACGTAGATGACGTAAGGATTGTTTTCCACGACCGCCAGGTCGTCGATTCTTCCACCCATGCTTGCTGGACCGATTCCCCGAAACACAAAACGCTTAAGCATCGGGTCTGATGACCAGTTCACCGGCGTCGGTGTCGGCGATGGTGTCGCGGTCGGGCTTGGTGAGGGCCTTGATGCCGGAGCAGGCGCCGGATCCTGGGCTCGAACAGCGATAGTAGCGATCGCAAAAGCGCTAAGGAGAGCCAGCAACAGGAACAGAGCAAAGCTGTAGCGAAGCTTAAGGTTCATGGGGAGAGTCCTTTCAAGTATAGGTCTTATAGGTCCTATAGGTCCGATTTCACAGCAATCGATTAGCCGCCAACCAGTGGCCGCCGTCAACCACCAGCACTGTTCCATTGATGTAAGCGGCAGCTTCCGAACAAAGAAATACCGCGGCCTTTTCAATATCGGCAATCTCTCCAAAGCGGCCTAGCGGAATCTTCTGACGCAGCTTTTCTTTAATTGGTTCGGGAACCAGCCGTTTCATTCCCTCCGTATCGCCGATTGGACCGGGCGCAATCGCATTCACCCGAATCCCATAACGTCCCCACTCGACCGCCAGATTACGCGTCAGCGCGTCTACCCCCGCTTTGGCGGCCGAGACGTGCAACTGCATGGGCGTGCCGAGGTAATGCAAGGTCGCGCTGATGTTCAGGATTTGCCCGCGGTTCTTTTTCAGCTCGGCAAACGCCGCGCGACATACATTGAACGTTCCCTTGAGATCTATATCGACGACCGTACCAAATCCGTTGGGAGAGAGATCCTCAGCCGCGCAAAGAAAGTTTCCCGCGGCGCCATTGACTACAACATCGACTTTGCCAAAGTGCTCGACTGCGGCAGTGACGGCTGTTTCAACCTGCTCCGGGTTGCGCACGTCGGCGGCAATGGCCAGCGCCTTGCCACCCGCCTGATTGATAGCTTCAGCGGCAGGCTCGAGGTGTTCCAATTTGCGGCTGACCAAGGCGACACCTGCGCCTGCCTCAGCTAAGGCACGCGCGACTCCGCCGGTAATTCCGGTGCCGCCTCCGGTGACAAACGCAACGTGGTCATTAAGGATTCCGTCGGCAAAAATGCTGGTTTTCATCTTGTTTGGAGTTCAAGCTTCAGCTTGTCTTCTGATTACAAGTGTAGTGTTTCGCAATTGACTAGACAGCGGTTCCATTTGGGCGTTTTCGTCTTGTTTAGTGGATCGTGACCCGTTTCAAGAACTTATACTCTCAAACCGATCTCGGGTTCTGAACGCGCTGTTCCGCAATAAGCGCCTGGCCTTCGCGTTTGAGCAATTCTATCAGATCGTCAATATGGCGCTGCTCAGTCAGAAAACTATTAATGTTCACCCGCATTGCTCGGCGGCCTTGCAGCACCGTAGTTGAGAGCCAGGCCTCGCCGCTTTTCTCGATACGCTGCTGCAGTCGTTGTTGCAGACTATCCTGCTCCTCGCCGCTCGCTCCACGCAGGGCTGCCGGCAAAAACCTAAAACAACAAACCGCGGTTTCAACCTCGGCCAACCGTTGAAAATCATCCAAGTCATCAATCCGGCTCGCCAAATGTTCCGTCAATCGGATTTGCCGCTCGATGACTTTGGCGTAGCCCTGCCGGCCCATGAACTTCAGCGCCATCCAAAGTTTCAAAGAGTTGAAGCGGCGCGTGCCCATCTGGCCGTAACGAAAGAAGTCGAATTCGACATCCGCGCCCCCGCGATCGTCACTCAAGTACTCTGGACTGATGTCGAAAGCTTCTCGGAGAACCCGACCGCCATCGCGCACTAAAACGGCGCCGCAAGAGAAAGGAACAAACATCCATTTGTGTGGATCAAACGTAACTGAATCCGCCTGCTTGATCCCGCTGAGCCGGGGTTTATGAATACTCGAAAAGGCAAGTGGCCCGCCGTATGCCGCATCGACGTGAAACCAGCAGTTGTTTTCCCGAGCGATCTCCGACAACTCCTTAAGCGGGTCGACCACCCCTATCGATGTCGTTCCAGCGACCCCGACCACGCAAATTGGAATATGTCCAGTCTGGCGGTCGCGCTCGATCGCGTTGCGAAGTTCGTCAGTTCGAATATGAAACCGATTGTCGGCGACGATTTTTCGTAAACTCGCACGACCCAGCCCTAAGATGTCCAAACTCTTCTCGATTGAGTAATGACATTGCTCGGAGGCGTAGACGGCCAAATTCGCGGTTGCTGAACGAACGCCGCGATGAATGATTTCAGCATGCGCTCTATCGCGAGCGCATTTCAGAGCAATTAAGTTCGCTTCGGAGCCTCCGCTCGCAAGCGTGCCGAAGCTTTCAGCCGGGTACCCAATCAACTCGCATAGCCAGCGGATCACTCGCGCCTCGATCATGGCCGACGGCGGGCCATTACGCCAGGCGCCCGCATTCTGATTCACTGCCGAACAGAGCGCATCCGCCCAAACGGCGATCGGCAACGGCGTCGGGTTAAACTGGCCAAAGTAACGCGGACTGGGCACCGCCATGGCGTGCGGAACAATGTCGGCGGTAAAGCGCTTCAGCACCTCGGCCAAACTGCCGCCGGCTTCCGGCAGAGGCTCATCAAATAGACGAGCTAACTCAGCAGGCGTAGCCTCTGAAACCATCCGGCGCGAATCGAGACTCGCAACGAACTCGGCGATGATCTTTGTTACCGAACGGCCGAGATCCTCGTGTTGCTTAACGAGATCTTCCATCGTTGAATTGTTTTTAGTCGCGTAGAATCCCCAATCAAAGCGTGCCCAAAGAATCTCACGCTAAGATACGGAGAAGCAATGGCATGGTCAGTCATGTCGCTTTTTCATCGGCGGTGTAATTGAGACAGTTGACTCGAATTGGCGCGACGCGCCACCCTTAAACAACGCCTTGTCCAGGGCTGCTGATGGTTATGAATAGCTCACCGATGGAAGAATTTTCGAAAGCTCTTGAATTGGATGCTGCTGCTTTTGGTGTGGAGATCACGCCTGACGCACTCGACCGCCTCACTATTTATTACCGTTTACTCGACACCTGGAATGCTCGACTCCACCTCGTGGCGCCGTGTTCTCCCGTAGAGTTTGCCAGAAGACACATTCTGGAATCGCTAATGCTCGTTCCTCACCTGCCCGATGCCGCGCGGGTTGCCGACATCGGGTCAGGCGCCGGTCTTCCAATCATTCCCTGCCTGATCGTTCGTTCCGACATCAAGGCCACGCTGATAGAGTCGTCGAAAAAGAAAACCGTCTTCCTGCGTGAGGCCTTGACTCTGACCGGCAGATCAGAATCGGCTAACCTGATTGCGGAGCGCTTTGAGAGAATGAAGGCGCCGGACGTTGATTTCATTAGCTGTCGCGCGCTTGACCGCTTGGTTGAAAAGCTGCCGCGTTTAATCGAATGGGCGCCATCGCAGAGCACATTACTGCTCTTTGGAGGGATCGAACTTCGGAAAGAGATGCAAAGCGCCGATCTCAGTTTTACCCAAATCAAGATTCCGAAGTCTGAGCGCCGGTTTTTGTTCGTCTGCCGGGCAAATTCAATCCCTTCCCACGCCTAATGCGTCCGCAACCCGATTGATGTAATTGAACCAGGAGGCTATCAGAGTGATCTGGAGAATCGCCTGGTCGTCGAAACCCACCGCGCGCAGCCGATCGTGATCGCGCGGCGAAATGCGAGTCGCATCGCGCGTCACCTGAACGACATAGTCGAGCATCACTCGGTCCTGATCCGAGATCGCGGCGGTTTTATAGTCGTCCTCCAGCGCCCCGACCATCGCTTCGTCCAACGTTACCCGACGCAGAAACTCTGCGTGAGACTCGATTCAATAATGGCACCGGTTGGTGACTGAAACGACCGTCGTGATCATCTCGTGCTGCCGCCGGGTCAGCGGCAACTCCGGAGACATGAGCGTGCCGAAAGTCGCAAATGCATGGTGGAGCGCATCGGGAATCAAACTATGAGAAGCCACGATATCCGATGACCCACCATCGGCGGTCGGGTGGACCGGTGTGGCGTACTCGATTGGGTACAAATCTTTTTGGGCTTCGACGGCCCGGCGCACTGCTTCATCTTCGGAAGCAGAGATCGTTTTGATCCAGGTCATGAGTCTCGTTCCTCTTTCAATTCCTTGATACTTCGATTACGGCGAAACAGCAAATAATAAACGGGAAGGCCAAGCATCACCACACTGACGCCCAGAAACGCCTGCCGCGGCTGGCTGCTCCCCAACAACAACAGCAATACGAAAATCAAAATCAGAAAAACCGCAGGCGTCAAGGGATACCCCGGAGTCTGATACCCGGCCCTGTCCGGCTCTCTGCGACGCAGCACAAAAAGAGCGGCCACCGTCAGGGCAATGAAGACTACTACGACAAAAATAAAATATGAAACGATCTCATTGAAAGTGCCAAGCGCCACCAGCAACGATGCCAGCCCGGCTTGCAGCGCAATGGCCCGCGCCGGGGTTCCAAATCGAGGGTGGATCGACGCCGCGGCGGGAATGAACAATCCGTCGCAAGCCATCGCGAAATAGACGCGCGGCGCCGACATGACTACCGCCACTAAACTCCCTAACACGGCAACCACAACCACCAGGGAAAACACCCGACCACCGGCTCGACCGAACAGGACTTCTCCCGCCTGAGCTGCAAAAGTCTCCCCTGAAGTAACTTGCTCAGGCGGGATCAGATAAATGAACACGGCGCTGATCAAAATGTACACGAATGTCACGATGAGCACGCCGTAGCAAAGCGCTCTCGGCAGCACCCGAGCGGGATCGCGCACTTCGCCCGCCAGTTTGTTCAGATCCCACCACCCGCCAAATGAAAAGAAAGCTCCCACCATTCCCCCTGCCAGGGCGGCGATGAGTGGCGCAGAGTTCGCTCGCTGCGCCATTAATGGAGAGAAGTTTGACCAATCGCCGAGTTCAAAACCAAATCCCCAAAGCACTACAAAGCCCAGCAGCGCCAGCTTGAGAATCGTCAAACTGCGAATCAGCGATGCCCCGATTCGCACTCCCCGAATGTTGACGGCGGCTACGACGATGATCGTGACGATGGCCACCAGTTTGAGTTTCAACGGCGACAACCCAAGGCCGTAACCGGCATAACTTGCCAGTCCGACAGCAAGCGCCGCTGTCAGTCCCGGATCCATTACCAGAAAAGCCATCCAACCGTACATGAAAGCGATCGCTGGACCAAACGCCTCTCGCAGGTAGACATAACCACCGCCCGCCTCGGGAAATCTCGCCGCTAACTCTCCATAGCAAAGGGCTCCACACAACGCCATTGCGCCCATCGCCAACCAGACAACGAGCAACCAAAATGGTGAGCCAAGACTCTTTGCCATTCCAGCCGGAGTGAGAAAAATGCCGACCGCAATGACTTCACCGACGATGAGAGCTGTGGCGGTGCGAATACCGATTTGTCGCTTGAGTTGGGTCACCAGGGATTCAAGGTGGAATGTTTTGAAATAGGATTTACATGACCCGTAGGAACTATAGCAATGAAGGTTTTACTTAACTGTTTTGCCTAACCTGTCAGCGTCTTTCTTAATGTGCACGCTAAGCTTTACGATGCCTGCCAGGTCGTGCCGCGCCTTTTCCAGGTGTTCGGCATTAACCGTTCCGGGCGTCTCGATCACCGGATTGGTGACAAAACTCTTGATCTGCCGGCAGAGCATCAGGAGGGCTTCTTTCAATGGCGAGGTGCTGAGGTCATCCCCTTCCTTTCGAGATTTGTGGCCGGCCTCGGATTCATGGAGAGCGAGTGTCGTCTGTAACCGGCTGGCTCGCTTGTTAATCTCTGCCGCCGCTTCTGAAACAAAATGATAATCAAGATTTTGGTCTGCAGAAGTTGCGCGTACTATCTGGTTGTGCAGCATCAGAATCCGATTGAAATCCTGCTCGGTCTGCCGCATTAACGCTTCCAGTTGTTTTCGATCGGAAGCGTTGGGAGGCTGTGTCCCAAGGTTTCTTAATTGATACTCGCGCCGGCTCATGTCCTGCTGGCGCAGTCGCTCTTCGTTCGTCTTGTTGGAAGGTTGGCGAGCAGGTCCGGCTTGCTGACCAAAGACTGGGTGAGTCAGGGCGATTAGGAGGGCAGCCGTGTATACTACGTATTTGGCTGGCATCGAGGTGAATTCGTCATTCATGACAAACCTCCCAGTGTCGGTGTATTTGAAGGCCAAAGTATAACGCCTCCTGCCTTGTATGCACCAACACTAACCAGACACCCAACAAAGGTGTTGACTGAAAGGTGCGACTGTAATACTTATTGACGCCTGAGTGTTACCGCTACTGGCGGAGGTCCAACCTTTTGTTGAGTTACCTGCCAACCGGTGAGGGATCTCTGTCAGGTCCACCCATATGCGCCGAATAGATCTAAAGAAAGCAAATGTTGCCCGATCGAATACGATTCGCGATATCAATCGTCAGATAGTCCTCAACTACGTGCGCGAGCGTGGCCCAATTTCGCGAGCCGAGATTGCCCACGAGACGGCTCTGCAACGCTCGACTGTCTCCTTGATTGTCGAAGAATTAAGAGTTGACGGGCTGATTGAGGAACTGAGCGGCGAGTCGACGGGAGGGCGTCCTCCCATCCTGCTCTCGATCCGAACCGCCAACGCCGTAGCTCTTGGCGTAGACGTCACGATCACACGAACAATCGTCGCCACCAGTGACTTGGCCGGCCGCGTCCTGCAGCAAGAGGTTTTCGACACCAATCCAGACGTCAGAAAGACCACGAAACTTATTATCGAACGGGCCCGCAAGCTGATTAGAAAGAATAAAGGCACCATCGAAGGGATCGGCGTAAGTTTGCCCGGTCTGGTGGACCCCGATGGCAAAAGGTTGTATGTACCTCACTTCAAATGGCGTGACTTTCCTTTGGCAGAGGAGTTAAGGGTCGCGACTGGATTACCGGTGACCATGGATAACGATGCGAACGCGGCGGCGCAGGCCGAGCTTTGGTTTGGCCGGCCTGAAATACGTGAAGTGCGAGACTTCATCCTGGTGCTGGTTGAGGCCGGGGTCGGCACGGGGATCGTGTTCGATGGCCAGGTCTACCGGGGCGAGAATGGCGCCGCCGGCGAATTTGGACACATGACGATTGGTCAGAACGCGCCGGTAGCCTGTGCCTCGGGAAGCAGAGCATGTTGGGAGGCCTTTGCTTCTGAAAGGTCGGCGCTGGCACGTTACGCGAGTCGATCGAGCGGCTCGAATGGATTAACTCAAATCAGTTTCGGCAGATTGGTTGATCTGGCACTGGCAGGCGACGGCGCCGCTCGCACCGCATTGAAGAAGACGGCTTATTATCTCGGCGTCGGCATTGCGAATCTAATCGAAGGAATGGCTCCTGAAGCGGTCATTGTTGGTGGTCCAATTGTGCGGGCGTGGCCGTTGATTTCCGAAGACATCAAAACGGCCGTTGAGACAACGATTTGTCGCGGTCTGCCATCGACCAGGATCATCGCCTCGACACTTGGTCCCGAGCCTACTTTGATGGGAGCAATCAGCCTGGTCCTGGCCAGCAAATTCGCCTCCGTTGCCGTTTGACCTTTACCCAGTTTGTTCGATGCCCAAACAAAGCCCCTTCAAACACCTCCCACCCGGTTATTTGGAATAAAAAATTCTTGACAAGGTCATAAATAAGTATTAAAACTTTTGCCCGGCTCTGCAACAAAGTGGCACTCATTCAAAATTCATAACGGTTGGTCAACTCTCACGGCGAGTGTACTGCATGAAGTCTGAATTTAATTTTGGAAAATTCCACGAACATCTTTGTTCCCGCTTGGCATCATTGTGCCCATTTCATTCGAAGAAACATGTTCGTTAGGCAAAAGCACCAGGCAGGTTCTTTCCATCGTTCAAGGCGGCGTTTAGTCAAGGTTCGGTAACGCGTTTCAGAATTCAGCCAACTGTGGAGGTGCAGTATGTCGATAAGACCTGGAGTTCACGCACTTATACTCCTGCTAGGCATCGGTTTGCTCGTGGTTGCCCGTGGCCAGTCCAGTACCTCGGGAAACATCACAGGCACTGTCCGAGACCAACAAGGCGGAGCCGTTGCCAAAGCCGAAGTTACGATTCAGGAAGAGAATACGGGCGCCTCGCGCACAGTCTCCACAAATGACGATGGGTTCTATTCCGCGCCCAGCTTACCTGCCGGACGCTACACGGTAAGCGCGGCTCCACCGGGATTCAAGAAAACCGTCATTTCTGATGTTGAACTGCACGTCAGCGAAAACAAGACGGTCAACCTCGAACTGCAAGTGGGCCAGGTGACTGAGACGGTCAATGTCTCGAGTGAAGAAACCCAGGTAGATACACGGAGCGGCGAGGTCAGCAGCCTGGTTGCCGAGAAGCAGGTCACGGAGCTGCCATTGAATGGCCGCAACTACGCCCAACTCGCGCTGATGGTGCCGGGCGTGTCGCCAGTGACCCAGGCCGGTGCCGGTGGTGCTTTCCGAACCGGCGGCACCGGACTCGATTCCGGCGTGGATATGTCCGTCAACGGCAACCAATCCAACTCGAATCTCTGGACAGTTGATGGCGTCAACAACATGGACGTCGGATCGAACCGCACGCTGCTGGTCTTTCCGTCAATCGATGCCATTCAGGAGTTTCGCGTCGAGCGCAACAGCTTTAGCGCCGAGTTCGGCCAGGCACAAGGCGCCGTGGTCAACCTGATTACCAAAGGCGGCGGCAATGATTTTCACGGCGCCGGCTATTACTTCCTGCGCGATGATGCTCTGAATGCCAACGACTTCTTTCTTAATCGCAATGGGCAACCGAAAGGCGAGTTGAAGTACAAGAACTTTGGTTTCAATTTCAACGGCCCGATCTGGAAAAACAAGATCTTTTTCTTTTGGTCTGAGGAATGGCGGCGCGAACAGCGCGGTCAGGTGCTAACTGGCTTTGTGCCAACTACGGCCGAGAAACAAGGTGATTTCAGCGGCGTTTTGACGGGCCCGCTGCCACATCGTCCAGGACAAACCTGCACCACTCCAGGCCCAAACCCGACCGACCCTGGCTGCTTTCCAGGAAACAGAATTCCTGCGGCCCAACTTAGCCCGGTGGGCCTGGCTTTGCTCAAGCGTTATCCCGATCCCAACGGAGCGAATGTTACGTCGAATCCAAATTGGGCGTCCGCTCCGGTGCAACCAACCAATACTCGTCAAGACCTGTTGCGCGGTGACATCAATGTCACGGGCAATATGAGTATTATGGTCCGTTGGATTAACGAATATTGGGTACACGGCGTAGCCTCAGGAAACTTTTGGGGCGACTCGCCGTTCCCCACCTTGTCTTCCGATTGGGATCAACCCAGCCACAGTTTCGCCGTCAAGGTAACCAACATTATCAGCCCGACCTCCGTGAACGACTTTCAATTCTCGAAAGCCGGCAATGACATCATCATTCGCACCAGCGCAGCAACGCAGGCGCTTAACGACGAGATCGTAGGGATATTCCCGACTGTGTTTCCACACGATAGTGACGTTGGAAACGGACCTCCGCCGCTTTTCTGGGGGCCGGGCGGTTATAACGATCTCTGGCACCAGTCGCCCTGGGACAATCGCGAAGACCTGTTTATTTGGAAGGACGATTTCTCAAAGGTGTTCGGCAATCACGAGATCAAACTGGGCGCGCTCTTCAGTCATAATTTTAAGGACGAGCCCAGCATCGGCGCCGCCGGCAGCAATCAGCCCTACGCGATTTCCGGCTGCGGCAACAAAACAGGTAATTGCGTGGCTGATCTCCTGGTAAAAGATCTGCCATTGGTTAACTATGCTGAAATCGATCATACGGAAATAGCAGACGGCCGTTGGCGAGACTTTGAATTCTATGGCACTGACACGTGGAAAGTGCATCCCAGAGTCACTCTTACCCTCGGTCTGCGGTACTCAAGATTTCCCCCGGCTTGGGAAGCTGAGAACCGCATCTCTAACTTCATCCCCCGGCTCTACAACGGCGTTGACTTCAATACCGGCCTGGTCACGGCGGATGAGGGCGTGCAAATAGGCTTAGGCCGCGCTTTAGTAAATACTTATGGAGCGGGATACCAGCCGCGCTTAGGGCTAGCCTGGGACGTTTTCGGCGACGGTAAGACTGCGGTGCGTCTTGGATTTGGGCGATTTATGAGTCGCGCTCAGGTGATCGAAGATCTTCTCAGGCTAAGTCAGAATCCGCCCTGGACAACAGCGGTGGACTCTGGATGGTCGGGCGAAACCGATACGCTTGCCTCCTGCCCCACCTGCCGTAGTCTGGATACCATTAATCCGGGATTGAGAAATGCCGTGGTGGGTGTAAGTCCGACTGCCGGCTTCAACGCCGTCGACGAGAACTATCGTCCGCCTGAGAGCTATCAATGGAACCTGACGGTTTCGCGAGAGGTATTGAAGAATACCGTGTTGGAGGCTTCATACATCGGAAACCGTGGGCTGCACATTTGGAGGCGCAATGTGCCTCGAAACGATGTGGTCCCGGGCGCCCGGCTGGCAATTGCCCAGGCAGTTCGAAATGGTCAAAGCACCGATGGCCTGGTCGCTGCTAATCGAATTTTGCGAGGAATTGGCCCAGTGACCATGGATGAGTCATCGGGCAACTCCAGCTATCATGGATTGCAACTTTGGCTCAACCGCCGCTTTACTAACCAACTCGCTTTCCAGGCTTCTTATACCTGGAGCCATTCCATTTCCGATGTGGCCTTAACCTCGTTCACCAACTCGCTGAGCGATCCGTTCAACTATAGGGCTGACAAAGGGGATGCCGATCTTGACCGGCGCCAAACCTTTGTCGGCAACGTGGTGTATGTCTTACCGACTTTTGCCAGTTGGGGCAAGGCGGCGAAATACGTGCTCGGAGATTGGCAGATAAATGGGATTTTCTCCTACTACGGCGCCACTCCTATCGACGTAACGTCCGGCGTAAATACTTTGGGTACCGCAGCTAATGTCGGTCAACGCCCTGATCTCGTACTCGGAGTGCCCATCTACATCAACAGCGGCGACTCGACCCGACACCTCAATCCCGCGGCGTTTGCCCTGCCTGCGCCGGGCAGATTGGGAACGCTCGGTAAGGGGTCAATTAGAGGTAAACCAATTACTAACGTTGATTTCTCGGTGGCCAAAAACTGGAGAGTAAAAGAGCGATACGGTATCCAGTTTAGAACGGAATTTTTCAACCTCCTTAATCATCCAAACTTCGTCGGATTCAATACTGCTTTGAACTTTGAAGGCAATGTGAACAATCCGAACTTTGGACGACCCACAAACACCGCCTTTGGAACCTTGAACTCAACCCAAAGCCATCGTGAGATCCAGTTCGGTTTCAAGTTTACCTTCTGATATACTGCGCCAACCAGGCAGAGCATCCGACGGAGAACTGAGTATTCTTCAGTTCTCCGTCGATCTTTCTGGTAATTTCAAACAGTCGCTCCGGACAATGCATTTCCCCTGCAACCTCTTAGCGCTGGTACTGCTGTTCAGCTTTCAATCTCCCGCTGATTCTTTTCACGAGAGTTACCAGGCGGCGGAAGCGCACCACCGCGCCGGGAATCTGGCTGGGGCTGAAGCTGAGTACCGAAAGGTTCTTTCACAGGCTTATCACAAACTCGGTAAAGCTTACTCAGGTCAGGGAAACTATTCCGTAGCCGCGAATGCTTACGAGGCAGCGGTCTCATACGGGTCGGATTCGCCCGCCGTGTTCGTCGATCTCGCAATTGCGTACTTCTACGCGGGTCAATACCAGCGCGCCATCGAACCGCTTACCAAAGCGCTGGCTCGAGATCCGAAAAATACCGCGGCACATCATATGTTGGGCAAGACCTACTTCATGCTTAGCGATTTCAAGAGCGCCACCGCTGAACTCAAAACCGCGCTCGAGTCCAGCCCCGGGGATTATGACGTTGCCTACACGCTCGGGTTGTCCTACCTGAAACAGGGTCAGTTGCCACCGGCTAAGGAGATTTATCAGCAGATGGTCGGGACACTTGGCAATCGGCCACAACTGCGCGTCTTGATTGGGCGCGCATATCGAGAGACTGGTTTTTTGGCGGAAGCAATTGGCGAGTTCAAGGAGGCCATCGCGCTTGATCCACGATTCCCACGCGTTCACTACTACCTGGGTCTCACCTATCTGCGAAAAGATGGGACGAGCAGGCTGAGCGAAGCGGCAGAGGAGTTTAGAAGCGAGTTGGCCGCGCACCCTGACGAATTCCTGGCCAACTATTATTTAGGCATTGTTTACACTATCGAGCGCAAGTGGGGCCTCGCCCTCGAACTCTTGCAAAAGGCCTCAAGTATTCAGCCCAATAATCCAGCGACCTATTTCTATCTCGGCCAAACTTATCAGGCTTTAGGAAAATACGACCTCGCGATCGAGATGCTCACTAAGGTGATTTCGCTCAAGCCTGAACTTGATCGCGACGATGAATTGTTTACGAATGCGCATTTCCGGCTCGGTCAGTCATTGCTCAAAGTGGGACGGAGAGAAGAAGGCGAGAGAGAATTGCGCCTCGCGCAAGATCTCAAGTCAAAAGCTCTTAAGAGAGACGAGGCAAGGCTGGAAGCGTTCATCAACCCTGATGGCTCTTCGGAAAAAAACGGCATTGCAGAACTGGCATCACCAGGAGGAGTCGTCGCGCCCGCGAGATCACCCGATCCTCACGTCACCGAAGCGCTGCAAAAGGATGCAGCCTTTTACTCAAAGGTGGTGGCGAATGCTCATAACAACATCGGATTGCTACGAGCCGAGCGGCAGGATTTTCGCGGCGCGGCTGAGCAATTTAGCTTCGCCACAAAATGGGATTCGCAGCACGAAGGGGTCGAATATAACCTCGGGCTGGCTTACTTTAAATCTGAATCATACAAAGACGCCGTCGGGCCACTTGAGAATGAGCTGAAGGCTCGTCCGAATAATGTGACCGCCAAACACTTGCTGGGCCTGAGTTATTTCGCGCTCGAGAATTATGCAAAAGCATCGGAGTTGTTAATCGACGTGGTCGCAGCCAAACCGAACGATGTCGGCATTTACTATCCGCTGGCCCTCGCTCTTGGCAAACAAGGAAAGAACGAAGCCATGAGCCAATTTATTCAGCGCATGCTGACCCTGGGCGGTAACAGTCCACAGGTTCACATTCTTCTGAGTCAGGCCCACTACAATCGCGGCGACACGGCTAAGGCACTCGAGGAACTGAATGGCGCGCTCTCGCTCGATCCCAAAATACCCCTGGCGCATTTTTATTTGGGCTTGATCTATTTAAAGACCGGGAAGCTCGAGGAAGCTACGCGAGAGTTTGAAGCTGAATTAACTCTCAATCCTTCCGATGTGCAAGCCAAGTATCATCTGGGATATGTATTGCTGGCGCGGCAGGAGACCGAGCGCGGCCTGAAAACGATGCGAGAAGTGATCCAGGCTAAACCTGACTTTGCCAATGCATATTTCGAATTAGGCAAATCCCTGTTGCAGCTCGGCGAACTCGGGAATGCCATCGAAAGTCTGGAGAAGGCCGCTCGGCTCGAGCCCGAGCAGGCCCACGTTCACTACCAGTTAGGCCGTGCCTATATCGCCGCAGGACGCAGAGCTGAGGGCGACAGTCACCTTGAGATCTCAAGGAAGCTTAAAGAGAAGACGCGTCTTCAGATGCCCTGATAGGATCATCGATCTTCAGAGGAAGTTTATTGATCTCTAAAAGAACCAGCCCGAGCGTGGCGATCCTTCTGTTGCTCGTGCTTGTGTCGCTGCCGGCGTCCAGTCAACAGCCCCCTCCCGCTCGGTTTACTGATATTACGCGCGCCGCCGGAATCAGCTTTCTGCATGTTTCGTCGCCGGAAAAGCGGTACATCGTGGAATCAATGAGCGGTGGAGTCGCGCTCCTTGATTATGACAATGATGGCTACCTGGACATCTACTTCGTTAACTCTCTCACTGTCGATCTGGTCAAATCGAACAAGAAAACGAAGAGTGCGCTCTATCGCAACAACCGAGACGGTACATTCACCGATGTCGCAGGTAAGGCCGGCGTCGCCGATATTAGTTGGGGCATGGGCGCGGCCGTTGGCGATTACAACAATGACGGGTTTGTCGATATTTATGTCACCTGCGTGGGGCCCAATCATCTACTGAAGAACAATGGTGACGGGACATTTACCAATGTGACGCGGACAGCACGCGTCGGAGATCCGCGCTGGTCAGCGGGCGCGGCCTTCGTGGATTACGACCACGACGGCAAGCTCGATTTATTTGTTTCCAATTATGTCGCCTTTGATTTCAATAAGCTGCCGGAGTTTGGCGTGGGCAAACTGTGCCAGTACAAGGGTGTTCCGGTCCAGTGCGGCCCTCGGGGTTTGCCGGGTGACGGCGATACCCTTTATCGCAATAACGGGGACGGCACGTTTACCGATGTGACTAATAAGGCCGGAGTCTCAGACCCTGACGGATACTATGGCATGGGCGTCATCTGCAGTGATTTCAACGACGACGGCTTGATCGATATCTTCGTCGCCAACGACTCGACCCCGAACTTTCTTTATCAGAACAAGGGTGATGGGACCTTTAAGGAAGTTGGGTTCATTTCCGGAACGGCAGTGAACGAAAACGGCAGCGAGCAGGGCAGCATGGGAGTCACCGTGGCTGACTACGATCACGACGGGAAGTTTGATCTGTTTGTGACAAATTTCGATGACGACTACAACACGCTGTACCATGGCGACGGTCAAATGTCTTTCACCGATCTTTCATATAACGCGAAGGTCGCTGCGGATAGTCTTCCCTTTGTCGGTTGGGGAACAAAATTTTTTGATTATGACAACGACGGTTGGGTCGATCTGTTTGTGGCCAATGGCCACGTGTACCCTCAGATACCGAACTATCGCCAGCGGAACCTGTTCCACAAGAACAACCGTGACGGTACCTTTTCAGAGATTGGCGCTCAGCTTGGCTCCGCCTTGATCGAGAAGCGGGTAGGACGCGGCGTGGCATTCGGCGATCTTGATAATGATGGCGATGTCGATATCGTAATCAACAACCTGGACGGCGTTCCCCAGGTGCTGCGCAATGAAGCTGAAAACGCAAACAATTCGGTATTAATTAAACTGATCGGCGGGCCAAGCAATCGGGACGGCATTGGGGCGCGCGTCCGTGTTGTCTCGAGTGATCTGACTCAAATAGATGAGGTTCGCAGCGGTGACAGCTACATTTCGCAAAGCGATCTCAGGTTGCATTTCGGTTTGGAGAAGCGGACGAAAATTGCGGTGATAGAAATTCGCTGGCCCAGCGGCAAGACAGAAAAGATTTCCGACGCAAAGATTAATAGGATCTTAATCATCAAGGAAGGTGCTGGCATTGTCGATCAAAAGGAATTAAAAAAACGTTGATCATGGCGATTCATAAAGTTGATAGAGTCCATTCCTAAACAGGTCTTATAGGTCCTTATGTCCTATTTCTTTTTAATGCTGGCCATCCTGATTGCTTTTCCGGCCCAGACCAATAATGATCTGATCACCCGCCTCGAGCGCGCCGCCGCACTGATCCGTGACGATCGCGTTGCGGACGCCGAGCAACAGCTAAATGACGTTCTTAAATTGGCGCCGAACCAAGCTGATGCCCTTAACCTCCTCGGCGCCATTCGAGCCAAACAAGGAAGATTCGACGAGGCTGAGAACCTGTTTGCCCGGGCCATTCGCGTAAATGGACGATTAATTGGCGCCCGCATGAACCTGGCTCAGCTCTATTTGATCAGACGCGAAACTGACAAGGCGGTCTCGGAACTAAAAAGTGTGGTGACGCTCGACGCCGACCACAACGAAGCGTTTGATAAACTCACGCAACTATTGCTCTCCATAAATCGATTTGACGAGTTTATCGAGATCTTCGAAGGAGCCAATCGCTCAAAACCCTTTTCCGCGTCGTTATTGGTTTCGCTTGGCGATGTTTACCTTAAGAAGCAGAATCCGGATAAGGCACAAGCGAGCTACGAACAGGCGCTCAAGCAGCAGAGCGATCACGCAGACGCGCTCCTTGGCCTGGCGCAAGTTGCCCAATTGAGAGGTGATACAGCAGCAGCCTCGGGATTTATCGCCAGCGCTAAGAAGTCGGTTCCAAGTTCGCCCGACACGCTGTATCGATTCGCCGTCGTGGCCATCCGTGCCGGCGGTTATGAGGAAGCGAACGCGGCGTTGACGCAAGCCATAAAGCTCAAGCCAAATGTGCCTGACTATTTTCTTTTATTGGGCACCACCTGGCTGCAGAAACCCGATCTGGTTGAGGCCGAGCGCGCGTTTCGACGAGCGCTCGAGCTGCGGCCTGGCAATCCTCAAATAGAGATGAACCTCGGCTATGCTCTGCTCGAGCAAAAGAAATATCCGGAAGCCCGCGAATTACTCGAGCGAAGTCTTGCGAAAGATAACGGCGTCCCGGAAACCTATTACTACCTGGGCTTGATTGCGCAGGAAGAGAGTGAGGATGCCGCGGCCATCGCACATTTCAAAAAGGCCATCGAGCTTTTGCCTGCTTTCGCTCCAGCCCACGTCGGTCTCGGTTCGTCATATCTAAAGTTAAGGGATTATCCGGCTGCCCAAGCTGCGCTCGAACTTGCGGTGAAACTCGACCCTGATGAGCCCAAGGCCCATTATCAACTCGCCGTGCTTTTTGCTCGCCTCAAAAACCCTGAGCGCGCTCAGCAGGAAATGCAAATCGTCGAAAAACTGAAAAACCAGGCAAAAGCTAAGAGGCTCGCGAAAACTGTTTCCCCCTAATGATTCATAAAAGATGCTAACGGGATTTCCATTTCTGGCACTAATAACCGGCAAGCAACACGATCCAATAAGCCTCACGAACCAGCGCGAACAAGTGGTCAGTGTTTGTTTGTCTGATTTCGTGGCTCGCCCGATCTTTGGTTGCATCACCATGTTGCGAAGTCTCTGGTTGCGATCCACGAAAACCATCGCGGTATTTCTGGTGAGTCTACTTGCCGGTTTCCCGCTCCTGTCGTCCGCGCAAAAGACGTCCCAGCCGCTTAAGACAGTCGTTACTTTTGAGGAGGTCACCAGGAAAAGCGGCATCAATTGGACTCACAACAACGCCCATTCTGCTGAGCGCCATCTGCCCGAAACAGTTGGCGCGGGGTGTGCCTTCTTCGATTACGACAATGACGGCTGGATGGACATCTATCTGGTTAATAGCGGCCCGTCAGACTTTTTCACTCCGTCGAAGCCGCTCAAAAACGCTCTCTACCGAAACAATCGCGACGGCACGTTTACCGATGTTACGGACAAAGCCGGATTGGCCGGCGGCATGTTCGGCATGGGAGTGGCGGTGGCCGACTACGATAGCGACGGGTTTCAGGATATTTATCTAACCGGATATGGACGTAATGTGCTGTTTCGCAATGGAGGCAACGGCACGTTCGTAGATGTTACCGACAAGGCCGGCGTAGCCGCGCCGGGATGGTCCACCTGTGCCGTCTGGTTCGACTTTGACAATGACAGCCGCCTGGATCTGTTTGTCTCCAGCTTCGTTCATTACGACCGCTCGTTGAATGTCTTGTGCACTGATGAATTGAAACGGCCCTACTACTGCATTCCTCGTCATTACAAACCAAGACCGAGCCACCTTTTCCGGAACCACGGTAACGGCACATTTACGGATATCAGCAAATCATCCGGGATCGCGGATCAACCGGGCAAATCGTTTGGCGCCGTCGCAACGGATGTCAACAACGATGGCTGGTTGGATCTCTTCGTTGCCAATGACACGATGCCCAACTTTCTCTTCATTAATAGGAAAGGGCAAAAATTCGAAGAGGTCGGGCTCGCGGCGGGAGTGGCTTACAGCGACGCCGGAAAGCCACGCTCGGGAATGGGAGTCGATGCGGCAGATTATGATGGAGACCTTTGGCAGGATCTCTTTGTAGCAAATATCGATCAGGAGTTTTTTAGTCTTTATCGCAACCAAAAGGATCTGACTTTTACTGACGAGCCGGGAGAAATCGCGCCGGCAACACAATTCCTGAGCGGATGGGGGTTGCGATTCTTCGATTACGACAATGATGGCGATCCGGATCTGTTGCTGGTTAACGGCCACCCTGATGATCTGGTCGAAATGCGCAACGCGCGCGTCAAATACAAGGAACAACTCCTGATGTTCGAGAATACGGGGCGGGGTTTCAAAAACGTAAGTAGAGTTTCGGGCGCCATATTTGCCGAAGACTTTTCGGGGCGCGGGATGGCAACCGGCGATTTTGACAACGACGGCGACCTCGACGTGCTGGTTTCGAATAACGGCGAGGCGCCATTGCTGCTGCGCAACGACGGCGGCAATCGAAATAATTGGCTGGGACTACATCTGGTGGCAACAAAAAGCAATTCTGCCGCAACCGGGGCTTTGATTACCTGGCACGCCGGTGGAATAAAACGCACTCGGCTGAAGACCGCCGGCGGCAGTTATCTTTCGGCCCACGATCCGCGTGAGGTGTTGGGCCTGGGCTCGGCGCCTAAGGTCGAGAGCGTGGAAATTCGCTGGCCCAGCGGAGGAGTGGATAAGCTAACGAACCTTCCGATGAATACTTATCTAAAGGTCATCGAAGGCGAAACCACCCCGAAAAATCAGCCAGACCGCAAGTGAAAGGATCGCGCGCGGCGATGCTGAACCGCGTGTGAAATTGCTCGCTCAACCCAACGCTATCCGAGAGTGTGTAACTCGACTAGCGATTGGAAGCGGAAGAGGATCAAGCCACAGATAATCACAGATAACACCGATCCATCTACACTCAGTTTCGGAATTTGGGTATGCTCACAGACTGAAGTCTATGCCACTTACTGCCACAGACTGAAGTCTGTGCCACTTTGGTCAACCAATAACAGTTCGGCTTTTCTAATAGATCTGATCCATATCATCCGTGTTAATCTGTGGCCTCTTAATTCCTCGACCCTGCCGAATCCTCTCTTACCGTGACATATTGATTGACACGCAAATCCTTGAGAAGGGCAACCTGACCGCTCGGCCACTTCACTTCCACCTGATCCACTTTGCTAGCCGGCCCTAATCCAAACAACAACCGTAGATCTGACGCCGAGCAGTAGCTTGTACCACCAAGTAGTTGCCGGGTTCGTCGCACTCCTCCCACCGTTAACGTCACCTTTGCGCCGATGCCGTCGCGATTACTCTTTGAGCCGACCAGTCTGAAACTCAGCCAGTTGTTCCGGTTCCCACCGTCATTTCGCAGCAGCACCGGCGGCTCTCCAACATTCATCAGCAGCAGATCCGAATCGCCATCGTTGTCGATATCGCCCAACGCCAGACCACGACCCGGATAATCTTTCCGCAGTGCCGTCCCGAGATTTGCGGCCACGTTTCGAAACCCTTTGCCCGTGTTTTCGAACAGAAAAGGCGGCTCAGCGTACGTAGTCTCAGGAAAGATCTTGTTGATCGGTTCAAACGGATGGCCGTTAACCACGAAAAGATCCACCAGCCCGTCGTTGTTGTAGTCAAGGAAGCGAGTGCCGAAGCCGCTCATCGGAATGCTAATCTGGCCCAAACCGAGCTTGTTGGTGGTTTCAATAAAAAGCCCATCTCCGTCGTTTTGAAAGAGAGCGTTTGTCTCCGCGGAAAAGTTGGTGACAAAGATCTCGAGATCACCATCTCCATCGATATCTGCCGCATCGACGCCCATTCCGCCACGAGCTCGGCCGTTCGGATCGAACGCAACTCCAGCTTCCAAAGCGACCTCCGAAAACGTGCCGTCGCCATTATTGCGAAAGAGAAAGTTTCCAGCCGTGTCGTTGGCCTGATAGATATCCATGCGGCCGTCGTTGTTGTAATCGAGCGCGACCACTCCCAGTCCCTTTCCTGTTAACGCGATCTTCGCTTTCTTACTGACATCAGTAAAAGTGCCGTCGCGGTTGTTATGGAAGAGTCTGCTTTGAGAGCCCTTCATTCTGGCGATGTAGCAGTAAGGTTTGCCGTCAAAGAGCTCGCAGGGAGCTTCTTCATCTGGATTGAATTGAAGATAGTTGCAGACGTAGAGATCGAGGTAGCCATCGTTGTCGTAATCAAAAAAGGCCGCGCTCGTGCCCCATTGGTCGTTGCTAACTGCGGCTTTGGCAGTCACATCGACAAAGGTTCCATCGCGATTGTTTCTAAACAGCTTGCTCGCACCGTAACCGGTAACATACATGTCGGGCCAGCCATCATTGTCATAGTCTCCGACGGCCAGTCCCATGCCCAACATGCTGTTCGAGATGCCGGCCTTCTCAGTTACGTCCGTAAATGTGCCGTCCCCGTTATTCCGGTAAAAAACATCCTTAAGTTTGGCGGCGCCTTGAGGCTGAGGAGTTTGCGAGTAACAAACCAGGTAGATATCAAGCAGGCCGTCGCGGTTGTAATCGATGAAACCGCCCCCGCCACCCATGGTCTCGATCAGGTACTTCACACCTGGCGCGAGCGTGCGCAGATGCCACTTAATGCCGGCTGCGTTCGTTATGTCGACAAACTGAACTTGACTTGATTTCTGGGTTTGGTCCGGGACCAGCCGTGGATTAAAGCCAAGGCTCACGAACAACAGGAGCAGGAGAAAGAGCGGTAACTTCATGAGACCGAGTTATCGCGCCGCCTGTCAGTTACATGATTCATAGGAGACCGGTTCGATTTGAGAAAGATGTTTAGTCCAGGCCGCATGTACGACCACTAACACACACGAAACAACACTAAAAGGCATTTCATTCTTGTTCGTCGGTTCGTTCGTCCTTTCACTCGCGTTAATTGCGTGTTGTCGTTGTGGTTCGTGGTGATGGAGCAAAAGCATGCGGCAGGTTCATGTCTTTTTGTGGATCGTTCCGTCACACCAACTCTCTAACCCGAATCTCTTTTATACCCGCGCTAAGGCTTTCCCTTCTCCCCTTTCCCTTCTCCCCGTCTCCCCTCTCCCCATCCCATCTCTCCGTCCCCCCTGGCCCCCCGTCACATCACCCCGTCCCCTATCTCTCCCTCTCCAGTCTCCGCGTCATTTCTTCGGGGGACTCGCCAGCGTTGTCACATGTTTGTTCCATTCGGCCGCGGTCATCGATTTGAGTTGCGGCAGTTCGGCTGCGGCGAATACCAGCTTTCGGAGACTGGGGATCACTACAAACTCTAGTGCGCCATGCGGCTTGGTCGCCTCATCCAGCCTCGCCAGATTCGTCTCGCGCCATGCGGCCGTAGGAGTTGAATCGAGCCGCAAGTAAGAAATTGCTTCCAGCCCCGTATTCCCGATCTCCGAAAGATTCCGAGCCAGCGGCTTAATCTCTTTTAGCGCCGGCGAACGATCGATCAGAGGCTCCAAAGCGACTCCCGAAGCCTGCCAATCACCCAGCATCTTTGTGATCTCCGCTCGATAGAGAAGAAACCGAGGAGCATCCGCAAGAAACACATCGACCATTCCCGCAAACCTGCGGGCGGCATCGCTATCCGGGGTCGCAGCATCCACGGCGCCAGTCAGGGGACTGAGCATCGTTTGCGGCCGCATCTGATAGCGTCGATACTCCTTTACCGGCTCGAGAATTGAAACTAGCGTTCGTAGCGCGCCGATGTCGTCACTGCGTACCAGCCGCCGCAGCATCATGTCGGAATTCTTCTTATGTGCGAGACCCAACTCTTCCAACTGCAAGCTGATCACCGCCAGCCGCCGGTACATGTCGTTGATATCTTTGACGTTTTGTGGCGACCAGAGCCTTTCGGCGATCGCAGCCGTACGAGGCCAAATGCGCGAGTCGATAGTCTCAGGCGTCACCCACTCGCCCCACATCGTCGCCTCGCCTCCCAGGATATGTTTCGCCTCCTCGGGAGTCAGCGTACTGTCCGCCGGCAGCGGATCGGGAAGGTAGTGTTGTGAAGCCGGGTAGATCAGATCGATGTAGTAACCGTTGGAAAGAATGCCGTCGTAACCTTTCTTCGCGGCTTCGGCCAGAGCCGCCGTCCCACGCCAGGAGTGGATCACCACGTCTTTTGGCAGCCCCGGTTGCAGGACCTCGTCCCAGCCGATCATCTTCTTTCCATGCTTTTGCAGAATCTTTAAGAGGCGCTGATTGAAGTAAGCCTGCAACGCGTGGTTGTCCTTGATTCCCTTCTCCTTCATGTAACTTTGGATCTTCGCGTTTCTGTCCCATTGCTTGCCCTCGTTTTCGTCGCCGCCAATGTGCAGATAAGCATCAGGGAAAAGCGCCGCCATTTCCCCGAGAAAGGTGTCGAGAAACTTATAGACCTCTTCGCGCGTCGGATCGAGCGCGGGCTCGAAGATGCCGGGGCGGCGTTCGATGGTATATGGACCAGGGGCGCTGCCAAGTTCGGGATAGCCCACCAACCAACTGGTGCTGTGACCCGGGATGTCGAACTCGGGGACGACTCGAATGCCTCGGTCGCGGGCATAGGCAATGATCTCTTTCGCCTGATCCTGAGTGTAATAAAGACCATCCGAACCCAGTTGATGCAGCTTGGGAAATTTTTTGCTCTCGATCCGGAATCCCTGATCCTCGGTCAGGTGCCAATGAAATACGTTAAGCTTTACCGCCGCCATCGCATCGAGGTTGCGCTTGAGCACCTCCATCGGCTCGAAGTGCCTGGCAATGTCGATCAGCAAGCCGCGCCAGGGAAACCGCGGCTGATCCTGGATCTGAATTCCGGGCAGGTAATAGCCAGCCGCGTCCGCGTTCAAAAGTTGCAACACTGTTTCGAGTCCACGAAGCGCGCCGATTACGGTTGGCGCCCTGAGCACAGCCTGCCGGCTGGTGATGTCGATCCGGTAACTCTCGTTTTCGCCGAGGGCGGGAATGTCCTTGCCAGGACCTTCGCAGTGGACGATCAGAGTCGTGGCTTGATCGTCGAGCGCCAGTCCGGGCGCCAAAGAGAGAACGGTGCGTCCCTCCAAACGCTTCATGAAACGAGCTATGCCCGACTCCAGGCGAGCGTCTGAATGACCACGAATACCAACCTTGAAATTAGCATCTACCGGCAGCCGTTCGGTATTGAGTTGCACCGAAGCGGGCACCGGCATCAGATTGTGTTGAATTGCTTTGGCTGAGTTTGCATGGCCCTCTTGTCCTTTAAGAGTCAGGGGCGTAAGAACAAGAGCCAAGCTCAGGGCCAGAACGCGTTCATGAATCTTCATTTTTTTTAATCAAGTTGAAGTAATTTAAGGGTAGTAACCTTCTCGGCCGCGCGCGAAGAGCGGAATCTCGCCCTTCTCTTTCAAGTTGATCGGTTTCAGCACGAATCGCAACCGGCGCCACTCGCCTTTGGGAGCATCGGATTTAGGCTTAAAGACGACTAAGTATTGATGCGCCAGCTCAAGAGATATCACCTCTAGAAAACCTTCTAGGTCATACAAGGTCTTCGCCGTATCCGCAAAACCACCGCTGAGGGAACACAGTGGTTTAAGATCCGGTTTCCGGAAAGTGTTGGGAGGGGCAACCGCTACCATTTCGGTATCAATCGCATAGAGGAGAGTGTTGCTTCGCCGCAAACTCTCCTCAAGCTCTTCGCGTTTTGCCTTTGGCCCACCATCCCTCAGGTCCGTAACCAGAATTAGTGCCCGCTTAAAGTGGGTAGCGGTATCGATCTTTTTCAAGCCCGCCAAGAGTGCATCATAAGTTGACGCATTCTTCTCTGACTTTGATTTCGACAGTTTGACAAAGCCATTCGAGAGTTCGCCAGCGTTCCTGGTCCAGTCGCTCGCCAGAAAATCCCCGTCATTGAAGCTCATTATGAAATACTCATTGACTCCTGAAGTTTGCGCGGCGAGAGTCAATAGTTGTTGGCGTACCGGACGCAACAGCTCCGAGTGTAGTGCTTTAGAGACGTTGAAAATTAAACCGATACTGGCCGGGAAACTTAACTCCTCCAGGCTGACAACCTCCAGCGCCACCTTGTTATCAGTTGCAATCAAGGTATCCTTGCGTAGTCCTCCAACATAGCGTCGATGTGAGTCCGTAACCGTGAGAATCATTTGTATCTGCTCGGATTGAGGCTCGTCCTGAGCAAATCCGACTGCGAGATTAAACCCAATCACAAGAAGGGTGTTGAACACGATTAGAGTCCTGGCAGTTAGCGCCATGCGTCGAAGCTTCGTCTCGCGACGCGGTTTGGATTGCAACATATTGAACCTCACTTCAGTGTAAATTTTTGGCGCAAGTTTTCAACCATGACCTCAAAATCACCAGGCTCGACCACCGCCTTATTGTCCGCGCCAATGAAGGAAAGATCATTGCGATCCAGACGAAAATTCAAAGTTCGACTCGCTCCAGGCTCAAGATGAACCTTGGCGAAACGTTTCAGGCGTTTACCGGGAGGCGAAATCGAAGCGACTAAATCACCGACGTATAGCAGCACTGCCTCTTTGCCGGCCCGGCGGCCGCTATTAGTTACCGTGACGCTGACCGAGAGAGTCTCATTTGCTGCCATCACCTTCTTATCAAGCCGCAAGTCGCTATAAGTAAAAGTCGTATAGCTAAGGCCTTCACCAAACTGGAATTGTGGTTTGAAAGCCATGTTCCCAAAAGAAGTATCTTCGGTTTCGAAAGGCTTATGGTCGTAGGTAATCAAGCCATTAGGGGTGCGCGGATAAGTAAAGGGAAGCTTGCCGCTGGGATTGTAATCGCCAAAGAGTACATCAGCCACGGCAGTTCCACCTTCATTGCCGGGGTTGTAGGCCATCAGAATCGCCTTTGCGCCATCGGCGACGCGGTTAATGATTCGCGGCCGCCCCTCAACCAATACCAACACCACCGGTTTGCCCGTGGCCAGGATAGCATCGGCAAGCTTGAGCTGTGGCTCGCCTAAATTCAGATCGCTAATATTGCCCGGCGTTTCCGAGTACGAGCCTTCACCCAAACAAAGCACCACTGCATCTGCATTCTGTGCGGCACGAGCGGCGGCCGCGATGTCTACTTCTTCTTCCCGGTCGGTGGGCGTGCTGTTCGAAGGCGAACCGGCGGGCCGAGTGATCTTAGTACCCGGCACGTAGGTCACGTTGGCCTGTCCGATCTTTGCTTCGATAGCTCGCCGGATGGTGTGACGATCTTTGGGATAGAGTGACTCCTCTGATCCTTGCCACACATAGCTCCATCCGTTGTTCAGAGAGACCATCGAATCGGCAGTCGGCCCGGTGACGAGCACCTTGGCACTCTTTGACAATGGCAAAAAGTTGTCCGCGTTCTTCAGCAGCGTCATTGATTCGCGCGCCGCCTGCAAGCTTACTTCGCGAGACTCCGGCAAGCCGACCTTGGATTTCAAAGCGGGATTAGCCCCCGGATTTTCGAACAAGCCCAATTCGAACTTGACTCTCAAAATTCGCCGCACCGCTTCATCAATCCGTGATTGCGGCACGGCGCCTTCCTTCACCAACCCGATCAAAATGTCGGCAAAGCTATAGTCTAACGGCACCATGCTCATGTCGATGCCGGCCATGATCGCAAGTCGAGTGGCTTCCTTCTCGTCGGCTGCTACGCGCCAGATGGTTACCAGCTTCTTGATATCTTCCCAGTCAGAGACCACGAACCCTTTAAAACCAAGCTCATCACGCAAGATGCCGGTCAGAAGGTGACGGTTGATATGGCCGGGAACACCGTTGATCTCACCTGAGTTGATCATAATCGTGCGCGCCCCGGCTTTGACGGCGGCGTCGAAGGTCGGCAGAAAATACTCGCGCAAATAATTTTCGGGAATCCACGCGGGAGTTCGGTCTCTCCCGGTGAGCGGAAAACTGTATCCCATGTAATGCTTCAGACTCGAAGCCACGCGATCCTGCGACGCCACATCCGAGCCTTCCAAACCGCGCACGAAAGCCACACCCATCACTTTGGCAAGGTAAGGATCTTCTCCGAACGTCTCCCAGAAGCGCGGCCAAAGCGGCTGACGCCCAATATCGAGCACCGGTGAAAAGCTCCAGGGAATGCCGGCAGCTCGAGTTTCCGAGGCGGTTATCTCCGCGGCTTGTTTCATCAACTCGGGATTCCAGGTTGCGGCCATGCCAATCTCCTGAGGAAAGAGAGTCGCGCCCTGGACGTAGTTGGCGCCGTGAATCGAATCGATGCCATAGATTACGGGGATGCCAAGCCTAGTCTTCTTGGTAGCCGCCTCCTGAATTTGATTGATAACTTCGTGCCACTTGTCGACGGTTAAAGCCTGATCGGAAACGTTGAGAATTGAGCCGACGCCGAAGCGAACTATTGCCTTCTCGAGCTTGACCGGATCGATCTTGATGTTCTGATCCCTGCCGGTGACGATCATCTCGAGGGTAAGCTGGGTCATCTGGCCGACTTTTTCTTCCAGCGTCATGCGCTTGAGCAGCGCCTCGATCTTTTGAGTGTGGTCGCGTTCGGGTCCGGCATTGCGAATGTTTCTTTGAAGAAACTCTTCACTGTCGGGGAGGTCCATGGCTACTCGATCGTCGGGATGATTTCTGATTTTGTCGATGCTAG
>Ga0187893_10003572_pt1 | contig 31251 bp, 28 predicted proteins | sample MA1701074metaG_FD_139574 | JGI IMG/M metagenome (GOLD analysis project Ga0187893, IMG submission 139574) | White microbial mat communities from a basaltic lava cave in the Kipuka Kanohina Cave System on the Island of Hawaii, USA - MA170107-4 metaG ...
GGCAGACGCCGGCGGAGCGGCGCAAGGAGAACATCGCGGCCGCGCGCGCGGACGCTGCGTGATCACATGGCCGGGAGGATTTCGCACACCGCGAAGTGTCTTGACGGAGGGGGAACAGGACACCCGTCAGGATCGTGGTCGTGACGTCCTGTCCGGGCGTCGCCCAGGCGCGCTCGGTGGCGAAACCGCCAAACGCGCAGGCGATCACGACCAGGCCCGCCAGGTACAGGGAGAGATTGAAACGTTTCATCGGAGTACTCCTTTTCGCTCCGGCCTGCATGGATGCAATCAAAGCCGCGGCGTGCAGGCCAAGCGCCGCGACTTCCGTTGGGCGGCTGCGGTTGAGCACCCTCCACCGCCCTAGACGGAAGAGAAGCGCCGTTCCGCACGCCCGGAGGTGAACCCCTGGCACTCCGACTCCCCGGGTCCCGCAGGATCGCCGTCGCCGCCGGCTTCACGGTCGCCCGCATCGCAGGCGTCCGCGTGGGCCGCAAGCGAGGGAGTTTTCGATTGGGTGTCGAGGTTCAGGACGCTCCTTGGGGGTGCGGTTTCCGAGAATGGAGCGAAAAAGGAGAGGAGGCCTCCCGCGGAGACGACGAAGCGCCTAAGCGCTGGATTCCGGCGGGCGCACCCGGGCGTCCCGTGGCGCCGCATCGCCGGGATGCGCGACCGGCTGATCCACGGCCACGACGACGTCGATCTCAACCAGGTCCGGAAGGCCGTCGACTCGGACATCCCTGCGCTCCTTGCCCACCTCGAGCCGCTGAGCCGCAGCCCCTGAAGCCGCCGCGAGTTGCAAGCGGGGTGCCGCGACCGGGACACGCGAGCGGCGTGCGCACGGCTCGTCCCCCCGCCCTCGGCCCTGTTTGGCTAGAATCCCGCGGCCATGGACGCCGCGGACTTCCGCGAGATCCTGCTCGCCGACGTGGCGGTCCAGCTCGGGGTCCTCGACGGGGCGTCCGCCGCGAGCGCGCTCGCGCGGCGGATGGAGGGGGGCTCGGGGGGAGTCCTCGACGAGGCGTCCGACCGGGACCGGCGGCGCGTGGCCGCCGAGGTGGAGCGGCTCCTCGCGGAGGCCCAGGGCGACGCGCGCGCGGCGGTCGCGAGGCGCGGCGTGGACCGCGCGATCCCGGCGAGCCTCGCACCGGCGGCGTCGCATGCGCTTGCCGACGCGGGCGCGCGGGTCCGGGCGCCGCTGCGCCCCCTCGACGACCGGCGCTACGTCGGCTTCCTCCCGATCGGGGAGGGCGGGATGGGCGTCGTCTACCTCGCGCTCGACACGGAGCTCAACCGCCGCGTGGCGTTCAAGATGATCAAGACGAGTTCGAAGGACCCTCTCGGCGCGACCCCGACCACGCCGCCCGACGGCGACGTCGTCACCCGGTTCCTCCAGGAGGCGTGGGTGACGGGCGGCCTCGAGCACCCGGGGATCGTGCCGGTCTACGAGCTCGGGAAGACCCCCTCGGGCGTCCCCTACTACACGATGCGGCTCGTGCGGGGCGAGCGGACGCTCGACCACGCGATCCGGGAGGCGAAGACGCTCGAGCAGCGGCTCGCGCTCCTCGAGCCCTTCCTCAAGGTCTGCGACGCGGTGCGGTACGCGCACAGCCGCGGCGTCGTGCACCGCGATCTCAAGCCCGCGAACGTCGCGATCGGCCAGTTCGGCGAGGTGGTCGTCCTCGACTGGGGGCTCGCGAAGGTGGAGGACCGGCCCGACCTCGCGGGCAGTCGCTGGCAGAGCCGGATTGACGAGCTGCGGGAGGAGACGGACCTCAAGACGCTGACGAGCGCCTTGGGCACGCCCGGGTACATGGCGCCCGAGGCCGCTCTCGGGCAGGTGAAGGACGTGGACGCAAGGAGCGACGTCTTCAGCCTCGGCGCGATCCTCTACCGGATCCTCGCAGGGAAGCTCCCCTTCGACCTGACGACCTTCGTCCAGTACGCGGCCGACGTGATGAAGGGAATCGAGGGGGTCCCGGGGGCGCCGTCGGGCCTCGAGCCCATCTGCCTGAAGGCCCTCGCACGCAACCGGGAGGACCGCTACGCCGACGCGGAAGAACTGGCGACCGCGATCCGGAACTGGCAGGCGGAGAGCGCGGTCGAGCGGGAGGTGCGCGGGCTCTTCGAGGAGGCGGAATCCGCGATAGAGGGCGCCGCCGAGCTGAGGGGCGAGGCGCTGCTGTCGCAGCTCGACCGGGCGCTCGCGCTGTCGGCGCGGATCCTCGACCTCCGGCCGGACCACAGGAAGGCCAAGGGGATCCGGGAGAGCGCGCTGCAAGCAAGGGAAGGCGCGATCGCGGATCGGGAGCGACTCGCACGGAAAAGGCAGCTCAAACGCGTGGCGGTCGTCGGCCTCGCCGCCGCGGTGGCGGTCGCGGCGGTCGTCGCGTTCCTGCTCGACGCGAAGCGCCGCGAGGCCGAGCAGGCGCGCGCAGAGACGCAGAAGGCGATGAAGGAGGTCGGGAGGGAGCGCGACGCCAAAGCCCGTGCCCTCGACGAGGTCCTCCGCCTCGCGGACAGCAAGAAAGTGGCGGACCTCGTCGCGGAGGAGGACCGGCTCTGGCCGGTTCACCCGGACAGGGCGCCCGCGATGGCCCAATGGCTCGAGCGGGCGAAGGCGGTGTTCGGGAACCGCGCCGACCACGAGGCGGCGCTCGCGAGGGTCCGGGAGCGCGCGGAGCCCTACACCGAGGAGGAGAGGAAGCGGGACCACGCGGCGGAGATCGAGCGGCTCGCGGCGATCAAGGCGGAGCTGGAGAAGCCCGTCGAACCTGTCGAAGACGAGGCGAAGCGGAAGGAGGCCAAGGAGCAGCGGACGAGCCTCGGGGAGGATGCGAAGAAGCTCGAGGCGGCGATCGCGGAGCACTCGTGGCGGTTCAAGGAATCCGACGACGACTGGCGCCACCAGGTGCTTGCCGACCTGCTCAAGGGCCTCGACACGCTCCAGGCGACTCTGGTGAAGGTCGGGAAGCGGCACGAGGCGGCCTCGACGCTCAAGCAGCGGTCGATCGACGCGCACAAGGCCGAGTGGGAGGCGACGATCGCGGCGATCGCGGCCTCCCCCAGGTACGGCGGGCTCAGGATCGTCCCGCAGCTCGGCCTCGTGCCGCTCGGCATGGACCCGGAGTCCCAGCTCTTCGAGTTCGCGCACCTGGGGTCGGGGGAGAGCCCGACCCGGGATCCCGCGACGAGGCGGCTCGTGTTCGCGGAGGACCCGGCGATCGTCCTCGTGCTGATCCCGGGCGGCACGTTCAGGATGGGCGCCCAGAAGGCGGACCCGAACGCGGCGAACTTCGACCCACAGGCCGGGGACGACGAGGGCCCCGTGCACGAGGTGACGCTCACGCCGTACCTGGTCGGGAAGCACGAATTGACGCAGGCGCAGTGGGAGAGGATGACCGGGGCGCGGCCGAGCCAGCACGGCCCGGGGAGCGAGTACGGGAGCGTGACGCTGAGGCATCCGGTGGAGCAGGTGTCGTGGGAGGACTGCGCGAGGTGGCTTCCCCGCTTCAACCTCGCGCTGCCGACGGAGGCGCAGTGGGAGAACGCGTGCCGGGCGGGGACGGAGACGCCGTGGTGGTGCGGGAGGGAGGCGAAGGCGCTCGTGAAGGTCGCGGACCTCGCCGACGCCTTCAGCAAGGCGAACGGCGGCCCGCCGGCGTGGAACTACGAGACATGGGATGACGGGTACACGGCCCACGCGCCGGTGGGGTCGTTCGCGCCGAACGCGTTCGGCCTCCACGACGTCCACGGGAACGTCTACGAATGGTGCCTGGACACGCATGCGCGTTACCCTGCCCAGCCGGCCATCGACCCCCTGATGCAGGGCGCCGGGTTCCGCGTCGGCCGGGGCGGGGGCTGGTCCGTCGTCGCCTGGTACGCGCGATCCGCGGTCCGGAGCAGGGGCGCCCCGTCGCTCCGCGCCGGCAATCTCGGCGTCCGCCCCGCCAGGTCCGTCACCTCCGAGTGACTTCACCACTTCACCGCACATCCGTGGAGCTAGAATCCCCGCACATGATCGCAAGGCTGGGCACCGTCGCGCTCGTCGCGGCGATCGCGGGGTGCGCGATCGCCGGCCCGGCCTCGATCCGGGGCGGGCGGCTCGCCTACAACGAGGCGATCATCGCCACGAACGACCAGCAGATGCTGGCGATGATCGTGCGGATGCGCTACGGGGAGTCGACGGGCCTCCTTGCCGTCTCCAGCATCACCGCCAGCATGGCGATCCAGGCGAGCGTCGGCGGCCAGGTCGGCATCGGATCGAGCAGCAGCTACGAGGGGAACCTCGTGCCCCTGAGCGTCGGCGCCTCGTACGAGGAGAACCCCACGATCTCGTACGCGCCGGTCCAGGGCGAAGAGTACATACGGCAGGTGCTCTCGCCGCTGCCCATCGACCTGACCGTGCTGGTGCTCGGCGCACGCCGGGGCGACCCGCACGCGCTGACGTTTCTCGTCCAGGGGATCAACGGGATCCGGAACCCCGCGTTGCTCGCCGGGTCCGTCGGCGCCGATCCGCGGTTCGCGCGCGTCGCGGAGCTGGTGGCCGGGATGGGCGGGGACGACGAGGTGCAGTGGACAACGGACAAGAGCGGGCACGTGCTCGTCCTCCGGTGCGGCGGCGAGAACCTCCCGCCGCGCGCCCGGGAGCTCTTCGACATCTTGGGCATCGCGCCCCCCGAGCCCACGGCGGGCATCATCACCCTGCCGGTCGTCCTCGGGATCGGAAGGCCCCGTGAACCGGCGATCCACCTCGACACGCGGTCGCTCTGGGAGCTGTTCCAGATCGCGGCTTCGTCGGTCGACGTGCCGCAGGCCGACATCGAGTCGCGGACGGCGCCGCCGCTCCCCCCCCAAGGACCCGCGGGCCAGAGCATCCGCATCCGCCGCGCCAAGAAGGCGCCCGACAGCGCGGTGACCGCGGTCAGGCGCGGCGACTGGTGGTACTACATCGAGGGGACCGACGCGGAGAGCAAGGTCACGTTCCGGATCCTCGAGAATCTCATGTCCGTGCGGATGGCCGACTCGGTCGGCAAGCAGGCCGCGCCGGTCCTGACCATCCCCGCCTCGCGCTGACGGCCCCCGGAGCCCCGGCCTGGTGTCATGGGCATGACCCAAGGCCTCCCCCTCGCTTCACACTCGGTCCACGGCATGATCGCGTACGGTTTTCGCCCGCGTCTGTAGCCTCAGGAGGACTCCGCGCCGTATCCGCCTCCTTGCAGCAGGCAGCGCCTTCGCTCTCGGCTTCCTCGGGGCGCACCTCGCGGTCGCGGGGCCCGGGAAGCAGGACGTGCCCCCGCTCGTCTCCATCTGCCACGTGCCCTCGAACCGCATCCTCAACGTGCCGCCGAGCATGTGGGCCGCGCACCTGGACCACGGCGACTACTTCCTCGAGGCGGTCGAGGGAGGATGGCGGGCGGGCGATCCCTGCCCCACGCGCTAGCCTGCGTCTGAAGCTCCGCGAGCCACCAAGCGACCCGTTCCACGGCCGCACGTTTACGAACGAGTTACGACCGGCGCCGCGGACCGACATGCCGCGTCCGGACGCCGCAAGACGCGGTTCCGCAGGGTTTGCCTCGACAACGCGGCGCAACGGCTGCGCTATGCTTCCTCCATGCGAACCGTGCTCGTGGTCGAGGACGACCCCGCGATCCGGCGGGGCGTCGTGGACGCGCTCGAGGCGTCAGGCTACCGCGCGATCGAGAGCGCGGATGGCGAGTCCGCGATCCAGCAGGGGCTCGCGCGCGAGCCGGACCTCGTCCTCCTGGACATCATGCTGCCGAAGCGCGACGGGTTCCAAGTCCTGGAGGAGCTCCGCCGGGCGCGGCCCGCGCTCCCGGTCATCATGCTCACCGCGCGCGGCTCCGAAGACGACCGCGTCAAGGGCCTCAAGGGCGGCGCGGACGACTACGTCGTGAAGCCCTTCAGCGCGAGCGAGCTGCTCGCGCGCGTCGAGGCCGTCCTGCGCCGTTCCGCCGAGCGCCCGAAGCTCACGGGCAGCATCGCCTTCCCCGGCTGCGCGGTCGATCTCGAGCGCCGCGAGGTGACCCGCGACGGCCAGACCCACGAACTCTCCCAGCGCGAAGCCGAACTCCTCCGCTACCTCGCCTCCGCGCGCGGCCACCCGGTCAGCCGCGACGAGCTGCTCCAGCGCGTGTGGGGGCTCGACCCGCACGGGATCACCACGCGCACGATCGACATGCACATCGCGCGGCTCCGCGAGAAGCTCGGCAGCGAGACGCTGCGTACCGTGCGCGGGCAAGGCTACATGCTCGTATGAAACGGGGGGGCCGGGGGGGCCTGAGGCTCTGGATCCTCTTCGCGGTCGGCGTGGCGGCGGTGCTCGTCGTCATGGCGACGATCAGCCGGAAGATGCTCGAGCTCGAGCGCGGGGAGAGCGCGGCGAAGCACGCGGCCGCCTACCAGCAGAGGCTGCGCGTGGCGCTCTGGCGGCTCGACCACGCCTTCTCGGAGATGCTCCGGCGCGAGGCCGAGCGGCCGCCCGAGGCCTATCTCTCGCCCTTCGACAAACCCGACTTCATCCGGCTCCACTTCGCGGACGCGGGCGGCAACTTCACGTCCCCGCAGGTGAACGACAAGCTCGCTCCCGAGGTGCTCGCGATGAACTGCAACACGCTCGACCGGATCGAGGGGCTCGTCGGCGAGGGCGATGTCGCGGGGCGGCTCCAGAAGGCGGAGGAGCAGACGCTTGCGCTCGAGAAGCTCAAGGAGGACGACGCCTGGGTCCAGCGGGCGCAGGTCGCCGCGACCGCGAAGCGCGCGCGCGAGGACATCGCGGGGTCGCTCGAGCCGCTGTGGCAGGGGAACGAGCTGATCTTCGTCCGCCGTGTGGGCAGCCGCATCCAAGGCTTCCTCGTCGACTGGCCGAAGCTCGAGAGGCAGCTGCTCGCGGGAATCTCGGACCTCTTCGCAGACGCGAGACTTGCGCCCGCGACGGACGAGGAGATCCACGACCGCCGGCTTTTCACGCTGCCCGTCGTGCTCGAGGCCTCGGCCCCCGTGGCCCCCTCCCTTCATCGTTGGACGGCGACGCACACCGCGCTCGCGGTCACGTGGATCGTCGTCCTGCTCGCGGCCGCGGGAGCGGCGGTCGCCCTCAAGAAGAGCGTAGACTTCGGCGTGCGGCAGCGTCGGTTCGCGTCGCTCGTCACCCACGAGCTGCGCTCGCCGCTGACGACGTTCCGGCTGTATTCGGACATGCTCGCGCGGGGGCTCGTGAAGGAGGAGAAGCACGCGGTCTACCACGACACGCTCCGGCAGGAGTCGGGGCGGATGGCGCGCATGGTCGAGAACGTGATCGCGCACGCGCGGCTCGAAGAGGGGCGGTCGGGGCTCTCGCGGCGGCAGGTGACGCTCTCGGCACTGCTGGAGGAAGCGGCGCCGGCGCTGCGGCGGTGCGCCGAGGACGCGGGGATGGCGCTGTTGCTCGGCGCCGCGCCGGACGCCGTCTTGTTCACGGATCCGGCGGCGGTCGGGCAGATCCTCTTCAATCTGGTGGAGAACGCGTGCAAGTACGGGCGGTCGCCCATCGAGGTGGCCGCGTCGGTCGAGGGCGCGGTGCGGATCGCGGTGCGGGACCACGGCACCGGCGTGCAGGTGGCGGCGCGGCTCTTCCGGCCGTTCGAGCGCGCGGGCCGCGACGAGGCGGATCCGGTGCGCGGGCTCGGGCTCGGGCTCGCGCTTGGCCGCGGCCTCGCCCGGGATTTGGGTGGCGATCTCGCCTACGAGGCGCCGACAGACGGCGGCGCGCGGTTCGTGCTGACGCTGCCCGCGGCGTGATCAACACGCCTCGAGCACAAGCACGTCGATCGGATCGCGGACCGGAGGATACCCCCTCCGGGTGCGGACCTGCGGTCCGCAGCGCAACGCCCTAAGCCTTTCGCCTGCAGCCGTTTGCGCGCGCGAGACCGCGTACCTAGTACCATGCTGGGGATGCGGTATGTGGTGGTGGTGCACGGGATCGGGGAGCAGAGGAAGAACGAGACGGTGCTTGCGGTCGTCAACCGGTTCGCGGAGGCGCGGCGGAGGGGGCAGGCATCGGGCGGGCTCACGCTCGGGCTCGCGACGGGACAGACCGGGAAGGAGAACACCGAGGGCGGCTGCCGCTTTCCGCCGCCGCCGGACGACTTCCGGCCTTGGCTCGAGTTCAAGGGGATCCCGGTCGCGCCGGCCCCGGGGCTCGAGCGGTTCCTCGGCGAGCCGGACACGAGCGGGGAGAACCTCCGCTTCGTCGACCTCTGGTGGGCGGACGTCCTCCGCCGCGACTTCGCCGACGTCGGCCAGTCGCCGGGCGACTGGACCGCGGGCCTCCTCGCGCGCCTCGAGCAGAAGAAGGCGGGCGCGCCGCCCGAGGAGCAGCCGCCCACGTGGGCGATCGTGACCGTCCGCGAGATCCGCGAGCTGGCGCTCCGGATCGAGACCTTGCTGCGCACGAAGGCGCAGGCGCTCCGGAGGCAGATCTTCAACGACTTCCTCGGCGACGTGCAGCTCTACGGCGAATATGTCCATTGCCGCGGCCTCGCGGTCCGGCGATTCCACCGGCTGATCGCCCGCGTCGAGGCGGCGCACGCGGCCGAGTTCGCACAGCGGAACGGGAGGGGTCCGGGGGAGGACGAGAAGCCGCGCTACACGGTCTTGGCGCACAGCCTCGGCAGCGTGATGGCGCTGGACGCGCTCCTCTACGCCCACGCGCGCGAAGACCTCCGCGAGACCCCTTCCCCCGGCGGTCATGACCTCCCCTTCCCCCGAGTACGTGAGCACCGGCGACCTCGCTGCGAAGGACCCGAGGGTTCCCGTCAAGGACACGTCCTGGATCCGGCGCGTCGACGCCTTCGTCACGCTCGGCTCCCCCATCGACAAGTACCTCGTCCTCTGGTGGCAGAACTACCGCTACCTGAACGTGCCGCACCTCTGGATGGACCCCGCGCTCCGCGAGGCGCGCAAGACCGGGCGGATCGGCCACTTCAACTACGCGGACGAGCAGGACCCCGTCGGGCACAACCTCGACGTCGCCGCGACCGCTCCCGCGATGCTCGAGGTCTTCGACCGCGCGGAGGACGTCGTCTTCAACCGCTACAGGGTCCCGGGCGTCGCGCACGTGGCGTACTGGGGCGACCGCGAGCTGTTCGCGTGGATCCTCGCGCGCGCGGTGGACGGGGGCGCCGGGGGCGCGCCGCCCAAGTGGTTCGACCCGAGCGCCTACCGCTGGGCGCTCCTCTACTCGTACCGCCTCCTCCCGCTGGCCCTCCTCGTCCTCTCGTACTTCACGCTCTCCTGGGCGTTCTACACGTCCAGCTGGCACCAGACGGCGCTCGCCGGCCTCGTGGTCGTCCTCGTCGCCTGGATCGGCGGGCCGCTGCTCCGGCTCGCGGTGTGGTGGCGGCAACTCGCGCGGCTCAAGTGGTCCGCGCCCGGCTGCTCCGCGGAGCGCGACCACGCGTCGAAACGGTTCCGGACCGAGATCAACGTGGTCCAGCTGCTCGCGCCCGCCGTGATGTTCGTGGCACTCTTCGCGGTCGCGCGGCAGCCGCCTGACCTTCCGGGCCGGATGTGGATGGTCGCAGCCCTTCTCATGGCCGGCTTCGCGCTCCTCGCGCACGCGATCGCGCGGAAGCTCGACGCGTGGCTCCTCGTGAGCCTCGTGGGCGGCATCCTGCTCGCGGCCGCGCTGAGTCCGCTCCTGCCCGGCGGCGACGTCGCGATGAACGTGTTCCTGCTCGGCGTGGCGGCGACGGTCGTCTTCACGCGCCTTCGCCAGCTCATCTATGCCGCGAAGGAGGAACTGGGGGTCGCGGGGGGGACCGAGATCCAACCGCTGGACTACCGGCGCTACGCGGACCCCGCGGGCGTGGAGATCCCGCCGCCGCCCAAGCGGCCCGCGACGCCGCGGCCGAGGAAGCCGCGTTCCGGATGAGGATCGTCCGCACGCGCCGCGGCCTCCGGCTCGTCGAGGGCGACGTGATCCTCTCGGAGCTGCTCGCCCGGCCGGGACCGACCCATTGCCTCTTCGACGTGCTCGCCGCGTGCGTCCACGCCCTCGCGCCGGGGCCGCGCGTCGCGCTCCTCGGCTTCGCCGGCGGCGGCATGATCGCGCCGCTCCGCGCGATGGGGTTCCCGCATGCGATTGAGGCCGTGGATCTCGACTCGACCGGCGAGGTGCTTTTCCGGGAACTCGCGGGCGAGTGGGCGGGCACCGTGCGCGTTGCCCGGATGGATGCCCTCGAGTGGCTCGCCGCGGAGCGGGAGCCCTTCGACCTGATCGTCGAGGACCTCTCCGTGAACGGCCCCGACGGCACGGTCAAGCCCCGCGCTTCGTTCGCGGCGCTGCCGCCGCTCGTGCGACGCCGTCTCAGGCCGCTCGGCGTCGCGGTCACGAACCTGCTGCCCCAGCGAGGCGCGGCGTGGGACGCGCTCATCGGCCCCGTCGCCCGGCCCCACGAGCGCGCGAGCGTCATCGAGCTCTCGGAGCACGAGAACAGGATCGTGGTTTGCGGCGCGGTCCCCGAAGACGTCGAGGGGCGGATCCGCAGGGCGCTGGATGCGATCGGCTCCGTTCAGGCGCGGAAGATCAGCGTCCGATGAGGAAGGGGGGCCTAGGGGCTTGCGCCCCGGCCGCCGACCGGGGGTATACTCCAAACGTGCGGGTCGCGACGATCCTTGGTCTCTTCGCTGCCATGGCGACGGCGCTCTGCCCGCTGCGGATCTGCTTCGGTCACGAAGAGGCCAAGGCCTCGGGCCCGGCCGAACACAGCCACGAGGACCACGAGGGCCCCGATCGCGACGACGGCTGCTGCGTGGACGTGCCGACCGACGCCGGCGCCCCCTTTGCCGTCGCCGCGCTCGATCTCCCGTCCGTATGCTTCGCGGCGCCGGTCCTCGGCCCCCGCACCCCCACCTCTTCGGCGCCGGAAGACGCGCCGAGGTCGGCCCCCCACCGATCCACCGTCCTCCTCCGCTGAGCCGGGCGCCTTCGTGCCCTTTTGGCTCCAGCGTGGGAGGAGGTCATGTCCCAACCGTCCGTCACATCCAGGTCCGCGTTCGCGCGTTTCGGCTCGGGTCTCGTTCTGCCCGTGCTGCTCCTCGCGATCGGCCTTCTCGGCGGCTGGTTCGCAGCGTCGCAGGGCGCGTCGAAGGGCGCGGCGGAGCCGCACGCGGCCGCGGCACCCGGGAAGCTCTCGCCCCGCACGCTCGCGAACATCGGCGTCGAGGTCGGCGAGGCCGCGCTCTCGGACTTCGTGCGGCCGCACGAGATCCCGGCAGAGGTCGAGATCCCGCCCGCCGCCGTGCGGCCCGCGCACACGCCGGTCGCGGGCATCGTGCGGTCCGTCGTCGTCGTGACGGGGCAGAAGGTCGCGGCTGGCGCCCCGATTGCGCTCGTCGCGCGCGACCCGTTCCCGCGGCCCGCGCTCGCGCTCACCGACGCGGTGCTGCGCCCCCTCGACGAGGACTACCACCACTCGCTGACCGAGCTGCGTTCGGCGGCGGCCGCCCACACGCTCGCGAAGGAGGAGCTGGAGCGGGTGCGGGCCCTCCTGCGCGCGGCGGGCGAGGGACAGCCTCCGCTTCCGTCGAAGGCCGAGATCGACCTCGTGTACGAGGAGCGGCGCACGCGCGCCGCCCTGGGCCTCGCGCGCGAGGAGATGGAGCGGCACGGGCTCGCCGTGGAGGAGGTCGATCGGGCGCAGTCGGGCGAGGACGTGCTGATCTCGCCCGCCGCGGTCCGCCGGCTGCTCGCGCGGAACCAGCTCTGGGCCGACGCCGCGGACGCGGCCCTCGCGTCGCTTCCGCCCCGGATCGCGGGGCTCCGGTACACGATCGCGGTCCTCGGGGAGCTCGTGGCCGCGGACGCGGTTGGCGACGACTACGTAGCGGCGCTCCGGGAGCGGCCCGCGCTCGCCGCCGCGTTCCTCGAGACCGCGGGCCTCCTCCAGCAGGGCGCCAGCGTCGAGTGGTTGGAGGGGCTCGAGGCCGCCCACGCGTTCGACCCGGTGGTGACCGTCCGGGCGCCGGACGGGGCGCCCGACTGGGACATCTCCGCCGTCGAGGTGAAACCGGGCGCGCACGTCCAGGCGGGGGGCGTCCTCGCAACGTGCGTGGACCGGCGCACGATGCTCCTGCGCCTCGCGCCCGCGGGCGCCGACCTTCCCGCGCTCGCGCGAGCGCTCGAGGTGGGCGAGGTCGTGCGCGCGGAGCCGCTTGTGCCGGGGTCGGCGCCGGCTCTGGAAGGTCTGCCGCTCGTGCGACTCGCGCCGGCCGAGGGGAGCGCGGCGCACGGGGCCGCCTTCGCCGCCGCGCGCAACGAGGCGCTGGCCGAGCGCGAGGACGCGGGGGCCCTCCACCGGACGTGGAGGCTCCGCGAGGGGCTCCGGTACCTCGCGCACGTCCCGGTCGAGCGGCTGGCCGGCCGGTTCGTGCTGCCAGCGTCGGCCGTGGTGCCGCGCGGCAGCGATCTCGTCGTCCTCCTCGAGGACGGGGATACGTTCCGCGCGGTCCCGGTACGGGTCGAGCACCTCGACGCGCGGGTGGCGGTGGTCGCGAACGACGGGGCGATCTTCCCGGGCGACCGCCTCGCCCTCAAGGGCGCGTACGCGCTCTCGCTCGCGCTGCAGGCCGGCTCGGGAGGCGCCGCGGACCCGCACGCGGGCCACAGCCACGGGTAGTCGTGCTCAACCTCAACCGGATCATCGCGTCGAGCCTCCGGGCCCGCGGTGCGATCGTGCTCCTCGCGATCGCTGTCTGCGGGTACGGGATCGCCGTCGCGCTCTCGCTCCCGATCGACGTGCTGCCGGACCTCAACCGGCCGACCGTGACGATTCTGACCGAGGCGCACGGGATGGTCCCCGAGGATGTCGAACGGCTCGTCACGCGCCCGATCGAGCAGTCGGTGAACGGCGCGACGGGCGTCACGCGCGTGCGCTCCTCCTCGGGCCTCGGCCTCTCGGTCGTCTACGTCGAGTTCGGCTGGGAGACGGAGATCTTCCGCAACCGCCAGATCGTGCAGGAGAAGCTCGCGGCCGCAAGCGCGCAGCTCCCGCCCGGGATCGAGCCCGCGATGGCGCCCATCTCAAGCATCATGGGCCAGATCGTCCAGGTCGGGGTCCAGAGCAGGTCGGGCAAGACCGACGCGTCCGCGCTGCGCGCGCTCGCGGACACGATCGTGAAGCCGCGGCTCCTCGCGCTCCCCGGCGTCGCGCAGGTCGTGCCGATCGGCGGGAGCCCGCGGCAACTCCAGGTGACCGCAGACGCGCGCGCGCTGCGCGCGCACGACGTCACGATCGAGGAGATCGCGGACGCGATCCGCGCCGCCAACGTCGCCGGATCGGGCGGCGTGCTCGCGCTCGGCCCCGAGGGCCCAACCGTCACCGTGCCCGGCCTCGTCAAGGGCCCCGCCGACCTCGAGAACGCGCTCGTGCGGGCCGACCCCGACCGGCCCGTTCGCGTGTCCGATGTCGCGGAGGTGCGGTTCGGCCCCGCGGCGATCCGCGTCGGCGAGGCCGGGGTCAACGCGATGCCCGGCGTGATCCTCACGATTTTCAAGCAGCCCGCTGTGGACACCGTGGAGCTGACGGATCGCGTCCACCGGGAGCTCGAGGCGATCGGCCCCTCGCTCCCCGAGGACGTCCTCCTCGTCCACGGCCTTTACGAGCAGGCGGGGTTCATCCACCGCGCGATCGAGAACGTGGTCGAGGCGGTGCGCGACGGCGCGATCCTCGTCGTCGTGATCCTCTTCCTCTTCCTGCTCAACCTGCGCACGACCGCGATCACGCTCACCGCGCTCCCTCTCTCGGTCGCGATCACCGCGCTCGTGTTCAAGCTCCTCGGCGTGTCGATCAACACGATGACCCTCGGCGGCCTCGCGGTCGCGATCGGCGTGCTCGTGGACGACGCGATCGTGGACGTGGAGAACGTCTTCCGCCGGCTCCGCGAGAACCGCGAGGATGGGTCCCCCGTGCCCCCCCTCCTCGTGATCTACCGGGCGTCGAGCGAGGTCCGGAAGCCCATCCTCGTGAGCACGCTGCTCGTGGTCGTCGTCTACGTCCCCCTCTTCGCGCTCAGCGGCATGGAGGGGCGGCTCTTCACGCCGGTCGGCATCGCGTACATCGTGAGCATCCTCGCGTCGCTCGTCGTGTCGCTCACCGTGACGCCCGTGCTCTGCTTCTACCTGCTGCCGAAGGCGAAGGCGACGGAGAGGCGAGGCGACTCGTGGGTCGTGCGCCACGCGAAGGAGATCGCGGGGCGCGTCATGGACTTCTCGTGCCGCCATCCGGCGGGGATCGCGGCGGTCGTCGGCGCGCTCGCGGTCGTCGCGCTGGTCGTGCTCGGCACGCGCGGCTCGCAGTTCCTGCCCCCGTTCAACGAAGGGACGGCGCAGATCAACCTGATCCTGCCGCCGGGGGCCTCGCTCGACACGTCCGACGAGTTCGGCAGGCGCCTGGAGCAGGAGGTCAAGGGGGTTCGGGGGGTGGCGATGCTCGGGCGGAAGAGCGGCCGCGGCGAGGGCGACGAGCACGCGGAGGGCGTCAACACCTCCGAGGTGATCGTCACCTTCGACGGGGACGCCGACCGCAGCCGCGAGGAGATCATCGGGGAGATCCGCGAGCGGATCGCCGCGGAGTTCCCCGGCGTCGCCTCGTCGGTCGAGCAGCCGCTCGCGCACCTCCTCTCGCACCTCCTCTCGGGCGTCAACGCGCAGGTCGCGATCAAGGTGTTCGGCCCCGACCTCGAGGTGCTCAGGCAGATCGCGGCGGAAGTCCAGACGGCCGTCCAGGGCATCGACGGCGTGAAGGACCTGATCCTCGAGCCGCAGGTGCTCATGCGCCAGGTGGACGTGCGGCCGCGGCGCGAGGACGTCGCGCGGCGCGGGCTCACCGTCGCGCGGGTCGCCGAGCTGGTCGAGCTGGCGCTCGAGGGCGGCGAGCTCTCCCGGATGGTCGTCGGCCAGGTCGCCTACCCGATCGTGCTGCGGCTCCGCGCGGAGGACCGCTCGGATCTCGACCGGATCGCGGAACTCACCCTGCACGGCGAGGGGGGCGAGCGCATCGCCCTCTCGGAGGTCGCCGACGTGGACCTCAGCTGGACGCCCAACAACATCAACCGGGAGAACGTGTCGCGGCGGGTCGTCGTGCAGCACAACGTGCAGGGGCGCTCGCTCGGCGAGGTCGTCGCCGACGTGGACCGCGCGCTCGAGCCCGTGCGGGCGCGGCTCGCGGCGAAGCCGGGCTACTCGATCCGCCTCTCCGGGCAGTTCGAGGCGCAGCAGGAGGCCCAGCAGCGCCTCGCGCTCCTGTCGGCGCTCGCGCTCGCGACGATGTTCTTCATCCTCGTCGGCCACTACCGGTCGCTGAACCTCGCGTGGCAGGTGATGGCGAAGATCCCGATGGCGGGGATCGGCGCGGTCCTCTTCATCGTGCTCACCGGCCAGGCGGTGTCGGTCGCGACGATCGTGGGGCTCATCGCGCTCGCCGGCATCGCGGCGCGGAACTCGATCCTCCTCATCGACCACTACCTGCACGTGATGCGGGAGGAAGGGATGCCGTTCGGCCGCGAGATGGTCCTCCGCGCCGGGAAGGAGCGGCTCGTCCCGGTCCTCATGACCGCCCTCTGTGCCGGCATCGCGCTCGTGCCGATCGTCCTCACGCCCGACCGGCCCGGCCGCGAACTCCTCTACCCGGTCGCGACCGCGATCCTCGGCGGGCTCGTCTCGAGCACGCTGCTCGACATCATCGTCACCCCAGGCCTCTTCCTCGCGCTCGGGCGCCGGGCCGCGGAGGCGCACGTCGCCCGCCGCGAGCCGCGCGACCGCGTGGCGGAAGAGCTTCTCGAAGGACTCGAACAAGGAGAGCCTCATGCGAACTCTTAGTTGCTTGTTCGGCCTCGCCCTCCTCGCGGCATGCGGGAAGGAGCCCGAGGCGCCGAAGGACGGTCACGAGCACGGCCACGAACACGGCCCGGCGCCCCACGGCGGCGAGGTGCTCGACCTCGGCGGCGGAGCAGCCCACCTTGAGGTGATCCACGACCACGACGGCGGGAACATGACCGTGTACGTCCTCGGCGCCGATCTGAAGACGCCGATCGCGGTGGAGCCTCCCGTCGTGAGCCTCGAGAAGGGCCCGGTGCAGTTCACGCTGACGGCGATCGATCCGGGCGCGGACGGCAAGGCCGTCGCGTTCAAAAGCTCGCACGACGGGCTGAAGACCGACCCGTGGCTGGGCCGGATCCGCGTGAAGATCGGGGACAAGACGTACCAGTCGCCGCTCGAGGGCGAAGGGCACGACCACGATCACAAATGACCCGCGCGCTCCCGCTCCTCCTGCTCGGCGCCTGCGTCTCGTACCAGGCGGCGCCGGTGGACGTCGAGGCGACCGTGCTCGACGCGCCGGCGCCGCCCGAAGGGGCGCTTCCGTACGCAAGGGCGGTCGAGTGGGCGGTTCTCCACAACCCGGACCTGCTCGCGCTGCGCCAGCGCGCGGCCGCGGTCAACGTCTCGGTCCCCCCCGTCCCCCCCGAACTCAAAGCGGGAGTCGATAGCGACCAGAACCCGGAGGCGATCCTCGTCCTCGACGTCTTCTCGCTCCTCGGCATCGGCCGGCGCGGTGCGGACAAGGCGCTCGCGCGCGCGCGCCGGAACGAGGCCTGGATGCGCCACCACGAGCGCGCACGGGAGATCACGATCGAGATCGCGGAGGCGTACGAGGTCGAGCGGGTGCTCGCGGAGCTCCCGCTGCCGCGCGTGACGTTCGACCCGAGGCCGTACGTTCGCGCGGGCTTCGCGCCGGCGTCGGCGGAAACGGTGATGCGCGCGGCCACGGAGTCCGTCCGCGCCGAGGGGGAGCGGCGCGAGGCGGAGCGCGCGGCGAACCGGCTCGCGCTCCTCCGGCTCCTCGGCGCGACGCCGCTCGGAAAGGTCGAGATCGCGACCGCGTCGTGGCAGGAGCCGCCGCCCGCCGAGTGGCGCGCCGTGTTGAAGGCCCGCGCGGACCTCCAGCGCCAGCTCGCGTCCTACGAGGTCGCCGAGGCGGAGTTCCGGCGCGCGGTCGCGGAGCAGTACCCCGCGCTCGTGATCAGCCCGTCGGTCGGCGGCGATCCCGTCGGCCTCTTCGGCGCCGTCGGGATCACGCTGCCGGTCGGCGCGTCGAAGGAGGCGCGCGCGGCCGAATCGGCGCGCGACGCGGCGCGGCTCGAGCTGCAGGGCGCGGTGCTCGACGCGCTGCGCGACGCCGAGACCTCCCGCCACGCGGCGGCGGCGGCCGGATCCGGGCTGGCGGCGGCGCGAGCGCGCCGCGCGGCGCAGGAGGAGATCCTGCGCACCGCGATGGCGGAGCTCGAGGCGCGGTCGGGCTCGTTCCTCGACGTCGTCTTCGCGGTCGAGGGGCTCGTGGACGCGGCCACCGCCGAGCGCGAGGCGGCGCTCGACGAGGCGCGCGCCCGCGTGCGGGCCGCGCGCGACGCGGGCTACCCTGTGCTACCGTAGCCCGCCGTGGATCTCGGCCTCAAGGGCAAGACCGCTTTCGTGACCGGCGCGTCGGGCGGCATCGGCCGCGCGATCGCCGAGGCGTTCGCCGCGGAGGGGTCCAACGTCGTCTGCCACGCGTTCCGCGGCGGGAAGACGCTCAAGGCGTGGCTCGCGAAGCAGTCGTGGAAGGACCGCGCGCTCGCGGTGGAAGCGGACGCCCGCGTCCCCAAGGAACTGGAGGGGGCCTGGGGGGCCGCGCGCGAGCGGTTCAGGCGCATCGACATCTGCGTCGCGAACGCCGGCGCCCGGCCGGCCGTCTCGGCACGGCTCGACGAGGCGGGCGAGGAGCGCATCCGCGAGACGATCGAAGGGAGCCTCCTCGTTTCCGTATGGACGGCGCGCGCGTTCCTCTCTTCGCTGGCGAAGACGGGCGGCGACGGGAGCGCACTGTGCCTCATCGGCTCGACCGCCGCGGTCTTCGGCGAGCGCGGCTACGCCGACTACGCGACCGCCAAGGCGGGCCTCGTCGGGCTGATGATGACTCTCAAGAACGAGATCGTGGCGCTCGACCCGAAGGGCCGGGTGAACCTCCTCGTACCCGGTTGGACCGCGACGCACGTGGACCGCCCCGAGCTCCACCTCGACCTGCTGCGCCGCGTGGCCCAGACGATGGCGCTGCGCCAGATCGCCCGCGCCGACGACATCGCGAAGGCCGCGGTATGGCTCTGCTCCCCCGCCGCGCGCCACGTGAGCGGGCAGTCGATCACAGTCGCCGGAGGCATGGAGGGTCGCGTCCTCTGGCAGCCCGGCGACATCGACGCCGAGTCGATCCGCCGCGACGCGACGTAGGCTCACGCCACGAAGTACCGCCAGAACGCGACGGCCTCGCGCGCGACGAACCACGGCGTCCCGCGGATCCGGCGCTCCTCGTCCGCGGGCACGGTGTAGACCTCGCGGCCCTCGCGGCGCGCGAGCAGCTTCAGCCGCGGCAGGTGGTAGAAGTGGCTCACGACGAGCAGGCGGCCGCGCGGCGCGTGGCGGATCGTCCGAGCGAGTTGAGCCCCTCGCGGTCGACCACGATCTCCCCCTCAGCCACCCCCTCTTCCATCGCGAGCGCGCGCATCGCCTCCACCTCGTGCGTCGCGCCGTCGCCGGGCCCGCCCGAGAGGAAGAGCTTGGGCGCGTATCCCGCGCGGTAGAGCCGGCATGCGGTCCTGACTCGCTCCGTCAGCGTCTGCGACGGCTTGCCGTCCGCGTAGCACCGCGCGCCAAGGACGACGATCCAGTCGGCTGGGCGCGCGTAGCTCGTGCGGCCGAACGTGAACACGTGCGCGAGGGGAAAGAGCGCGAGGAGGAGCGCCGCGGCCGCGAGCGTGAACCGCGGACGGGCGGGCACCGCGCCGAGCGCGAGCAGCGCGCTCACCAGGAGGCTGAGGGGGATCGGGGGCCGTGACGGGACCGCGTAGTAGCGGACGGTGTTGCAAAGCGCGACGGCGGCGAGGAGGAGCGCAGTGACCGTGGCGGCCCGCCCGACGCGACCGGTGAGCGCGTGGGCGAGGAGGATCGCGCCGGGCAGCGCAACGGCCCACTGCGGCAGCGGGCGGACGTCGATCCACCAGAGGGTCTCCCCGCCCGTGAGCGAGAGGAGGCCGAAGACAAGCAGGATCGCGCGGCGGAGGGCCATCGGTCTCTCCGTGCGCGTCGCGGCGGGGTCAGTGTACCTCGGGAAGGGCGGCGCGCCGGGGGCGTCCAACGCGCATGCGGGGTTTCACGCTCATCGAGATCATGGTCGTCGTCGTGATCCTCGGTCTCCTCGCCACGTTCGGCGGCTACCACGTCATCCAGTCCTATCGCCACGGAAGCGAGGAGATCGCGCGGGCCAAGTGCAAGGAGTACTACGACAAGGCGCACCTCTGGCAGATGCAGAAGCAGAAGCTGCCGGAGAGCCTCGACGAGATGACGGCGCCGTTGCGGCCGGGAGAGCGCGGGTTCACGGACCTCGTCCGGGACCCGTGGGGCAATGCCTACGTGCTCGAGCGCGACCGCAACGATGTGAGCATCCGCTCGTGGGGGGAGGACGGCCGGGGGAATACGGACGACGACATCGTCTGGCCGGAGGATGCCGGATAGGAGGGCCGGGGGTCGTCGGCCCCCCGGCCCCCTCCTTTGCTACTTCGTGAACGTCCCTTCGGTGATCGACTGGTTGCCGCTCTCGTCGATCGCGAGCACCTCGAAGCCGTGTTCGCCCGATTCGAGCGAGTCCACGAATTCCGGCGGCACCGTGCACTGTCTCGCGGATGCCGGCAGCGTGACCTGGAACGACCCGACGATGACCTGGTAGCCGACGATGGTGATCTCCTCGTCGGGGAAGCCGTCCGGCGGGCTCGTGACCTCATCCCACATGATGACGAGCGTGCTTCCGGACACGTCGCCCGTGTCGGAGACGTCGGGGCCGTCCGGAATCGCGTGCGAGAAGAGGGCCTCGCCCTCGATCTCGTCGCCGTCCACGGTGAGCCCCTCGAACTCGTACTCCCCCTCCGGGAAGAGATCGAGCAGGTCCTCGAGCTCGACGTCGTTGAGGTTCGGCTCCGCGCCCTCGAAGAAGAGCTCCGTCATGCCGAGCTTCTTGTAGCCCTGCTTGCCCTCGACGCTGAAGAGCAGCTTCCCGTTCTCATGGAAGATCTTCATGCTCTTCCAGTCCTCGCCGTCGAGCATGACGTGGACGCCCAGGTCGGGGCCCGACGAGTTGTACTCCCAGTAGATCTTCGCGATGCTCAGGGCGACTTCCGCGTCCTCGGTCTTCTTCTTCTTCTTGCCGGCCGATGCGTCCGGCGTCGCGAACCCGAGGATCAACGCGATCAACGCGACGAACAGGACAGGTAGGCGTCTCATGGTCACTCTCCTTCTGCGCATGCCCCTCCAGGAGACGCCGCGCGGATCGCGTGGCGGCGCAGGCCCGGGGGTGTGCGAGCCCGCGCGCGCTAAATCGTGCAGCAGCGAACTGAGGGCTCGCTGTTCGCAAACTGAGGACTCGCTGACGAATCCTCAAAGCTCGCGTGAGTGAGCCGTCGCGTCTGTCGTCGGCCCGAGCGATCAGTCGGGCGTGTCGTAGTTCTTCACGGGATACGGCAGCTTGGGAGACCTGCGCAGATCGGCGTCCGGGATGGCGGTGCCGTAGAAGCTCACGTCGGTGAGTCCCGCGGCCACGAACGTGTCCATGACGTCGAGGACTCTCGCGAAGGGTGCCTTGTGGCCGGCCTTGATCTCGCCGCAGACCTTCGCGTCGGGAGTGTCCTTGAGGGTTGCCCAGCCGGTCCTCACGTAGTCGTCCACAGCCGTGAGCTCGGCTGTCTCCTCATGAAGACCTACCTTGTAGCGGATGTCCGTGGGCCGCGGCACGCGGACGTCACCCCAGGTCGCCGGCGCCTCGGCTCGACAGATCACGTGGACGGACAGCTTGACCTCGACCGGCGCCGCCGCTCCCTCCGCCTGAATCCCTCGATCCACGGGAAGGAACGCAAGGAGCTTTCGCGTCCCATCGGACAGCTCGAACTTGGGGTACTTCTGCTCCGCGCCGATCGTCATGAGCCACTGGATGTGCTGCCACGGCACGGTCGGCTCCGCTTCGATCGAGACGAAAAGCCGCGACAGTTTCATCGTGCCGACCGCGTCGTACCCGGACTTGCCGCTCTTCTGCATCTCGCAGTCGTAGTCCACGGCGGAGGTCTTGAGCAGCTCCGAGAGGTCGTTGAGATTCGTCTCCTTCCACTCGTTGCCGACCTTCGCCTGGAGGATCCCGCCCTCGCGCAGCCGAACCGACACCGCCGGCGCGTCGCGCTCCCCGCGCGCGACCCGGCCCGGGGGCAGCCAGGCCGGCTCTTCCCCAATGTCCTTCTCCCCAACGGTCTCCTCCTCCGGAACAACCTCATCCTCCGGTACGTTCTCCGGAGCCTCCGGCAGCTCTTCCTGCGCCCAGACCGGCGCGACGAGGAACGCGAGAGCGGTCATCCAGCGCAGCATGGCAGACCTCCGCTGATCCCCATCATAGCCGGGGGCCCGCTCCTGCGGTCGAACGGTCAGAGCCCCTTTTCGAAGCGGAACTCGGTCGAGTTCGAGAGGTCGTGGAGGTCGCGGGTGCTGCCGGTCTTCCGGTAGCCGCACCGTTCGTAGACCGCGTGCGCGGTCTTGAACCGCGTGTCGGACCAGAGCTCGATCCGCTGCGCGCCCGTCGCGCGCGCCGCCTCCTCGACGAGCGCGATCAACTTCCGGCCGAGCCCGAAGCCCCGCAGCCGCGCGTCCAGGTAGAGCTTCTTGAGCTCCGCCGGATCGCCGAGTGCCAAGCCCACGCACCCCCCCACATGCCCCCCCTCTTCCACGACCCAGAACCGGTCGTACGACGACGCGGGCGTCTTGAGCGTCGGCTCCTCGCCATCGACGTCGAGGATGCACCCGGGGTACTCGGCGTAGGCGCGCGAGATCACCGCGATCACGCCCGCCGAATCCGCGTCCGTGGCCGGGCGGATCGAAGCCATGCGCCGCCCTTGTAACACGGAAAGCGCCGCGGGTACGCTCATGCCATGCCGACGCTCAAGGAACTCTGCCGCGCCGCGGAAGGCGAGCTCGTAGGGACGCCCGGCGTCCAAATCACGGGGGTCGCCTCGCTCGGGAGCGCCACGAAGGACCAGATCGCGCCCGTCGAGTCGGCGCGCTGGCTCGAGGCCGCGCGCGCATCGAAAGCCGGCGCCTTCCTCGCCCACAAGGACCTCGCGACGAGGCTCGACCGGCCCGCGATCCTCTCGCCGTTCCCGATCGCGGCGCTCAACAAGGTGATCGAGGCGTTGGGGCTCGTGCCGCCGCCGCAGCCCCCCGGAATCCACCCGACGGCGATCGTCGACCCCGAGGCGAAGCTCGGCAAGGGCGTGCACGTCGGCCCCTTCGCGGTCGTCGGCAAGGCGCGGATCGGCGCGCGCACGGTGCTTGAGGCGCGCGTGGTGGTCGAGGACACGGTCGAGCTCGGCGACGACTGCCACGTCGAGCCGGGCGCCGTGCTCCACGCGGGGCTCGTCGCCGGGAGCCGCGTGCGGATCGGCGCGAACGCCGTCCTCTCGCGGCAGGGGTTCGGCTACGCGCCCTCGCCGAAGGGCCCCGTGAAGCTCCGCCACGTCGGCCGCGTCGTCCTCTCGGACGACGTCCACGTCGGCGCCTGCACGACGATCGACCGCGCGCGCTACGACGAGACGCGCGTCGGCCGCTTCAGCGCGCTCGACAACCTCGTCCACCTGGGCCACAACTGCCTCGTCGGCGAGCGGTCGTTCCTCGCGGCGCAGACGGGGATGGCAGGCGGCGCGACGATCGGCGACGACTGCGAGATCGGCGGTCAGGTCGGCCTCTCGAACCAGGCGCGCATCGGGAACAAGTGCCGCGTCGGCGCGCAGGCCGGCGTGATCGGCCCGTGGGAGGACGGGAGCACGATCTGGGGCTGCCCCGCGATGCCGAAGACCGAGTTCCTGCGGGGCGTCGCGGTGCTCCGCAGGCTTGCGAAGGGGGAGGAGAAGGGGCCCGGGGAAGAGGCGGGGGCGTGAAGGGCGTCCTCCTCTGCCCGCCCGACCACTTCGACGTGGTGGATGTGAAGAACGCGTTCATGACGGGGCAGGCGGGCAAGGTGGACCGCGCCCGGGCGCGGGCGCAGTGGGACGCGCTCTTGGCGACGTTCCGGGGGATCGGGCTTTCGGTCGAGACGCTCGCGCCGACGGCCGGCTGCGAGGACATGGTATTCGCCGCAAACCCGTCGTTCACGGGGCTAAGTGCGCGCGCGAAGGTGGCGGTGCTGTCGCAAATGCGGCACGCATCGCGACAGCGCGAGGTCGCGGCGCACCGGGAGTGGTTCGCGTCGCACGGCTACGACGTGATCGAGAGCCCGGTCCTGTTCGAGGGGGGCGGCGACGCGGTCTGGCATCCCGGCAAGCGCGTCCTCTGGGGCGGCCACGGGCAGCGCACTGTGCCCGAGGCGTATCCGTTCCTCGCGATGGTCTTCGGCGTCGAGGCGCTGACGCTGGAGCTCAAGACCGACTTCTATCACCTGGACACATGCTTCTGCCCGCTCGACGAGAGGACGGTCCTCCTCTACGCGAAGGCCTTCACGCGCGCGGGGCTCGCGCTCATACGGGATCACTTCCGGAACGTGATCGAGGCGAGCGAGGGGGACGCGCGCGACCGGTTCGCGTGCAACGCGGCCGTGTCCGAGAAGCACGTCGTGATCCAGCGCGGGTGCACCGCCCTCGAGGAGAAGCTGGAGAAGGCCGGCTTCGAGGTCCATCCGGTCGACACCGGAGAGTTCCTGAAGTCGGGCGGCAGCGTCTACTGCATGAAGCAGTCCTTGTACTGATCGGGGCCGCGTTGCGAGGCGCGCCGGGTGCCCACCGTCCCGCGTTTATAATCCTGGCAATGCGGGGCGCCATGGCCAGCGTGATCCTCGTTGCGCTCGCGGCCGCGGCGCACGCGGAGGACCGCGAGCTCGCCCTCCTGCGGGGGCTCATGCGGGACGAGGGGGGAGCCTCGGGCGACTGGAGCAAGCTTCCCCACGCGAGGCAGGTCGAACTGCTGCTCCGGGGCCTCAGGTGCGACGACGCGGACATCGCCTACCTCGCGGCGCGCGCGCTGGACGCGGGCTGCCTGTCGCTCGACGAGGTGAGGCTGCAGGCGCGGATCCTCGTCTCGCGCCCCGAGTGGATCCGGGACCGGGACGCGGCGAGGCCGCCCTGGGCACGGCCCGGCAGGCTGCCGCTCGGCGCCGAGGACCTCGCCGGCCTGTGGAAGGCCGCCTGCTCGGTCGAGGACCTGCCCGGGGCCCAGGAGCAGCTTCTCTACTACCACCGGGCGGCGCTGCCCGAACACATCCCGATGCTCGTGGAGCACCTCGACCGCGCCGGGCCCGAGGTCTTCCACGCGCTCGTCGGCACGCTGCAGCTCGTCGCCGGCTACACCGACGAGCATCGGGCCGTCGCGGCGCGCGGCTTCCTGTACGCGCTGGAGCGCGTCCGCCGCGAGCGTGCGGGGCGTCCGGCCCCGCGCATGGGCCAGATCGAGGACGATCCGACGTCCAAGGCCGCGTTCCTGAAGCTCGCGAGGGCCCGCTGGCTCGGCCCCGACGGGTTCGCGGTCGAGGGTGCGCCGTCGCTCGGCGCGCCGCACGGCTGGATCCTCCGGTGGGCGCGCGAGGTGCCTCTCTCGAAAGCGGACATCCCCTTCCTGACCGACATCGTGTCGCGCGCGGAAGAGTCCGAGGATCCCGAGGACATGCCGGAGGCCCCTTGGGCAATCCGGTGCCTCGGCGAGCTCGGCGCCCGCGAGCAGCTCGCCGATCTCGCGGATGGCGACGGCGCCGTCGCCGTCTGGGCGAGCGCCGAGCTGGCCCGAAGGGGCGCGCCCGCCCGCTTCCACGAGATGCTGGGCGAGAGCGATGACTGGAGCCTCCCGCGGACGATGGCCTGGCATGCGGACCCCGTCGAGGCCAGGCGCCGCCGGCTCGCGCAGATCCTCCTCGACCCGGGCCTCGGCGACATCGAGCCGCTCGCGCGTTACGACGCCGAGGCGGAGTACGGCCTCCGCATCCGGGAGGAGGATCTTGCGTGGATCGGCGCGAACCTCGTCGCCATCGACGCGCAGCCGGAGCGCGTCGCCGCGTACTTCGCGCAGGTCTACCCGGACGGCATGACCGCCGAGGTCGCGGCCGACGTCGGGCGCCGGCTGCGGGACTCGCCAGCGGACCCCGACGGGCTCGCCGGGATGCTCGCGCGGATCGAGGTCGTCGATCGGGACGCGCTCGTCCGACTCCTGGATCACTGGGGGGCCCGGGGGCGGCGGGAGGCTCTCCACGCGCTCGCGCGCCTCGGCGAGGCGCGCCACGTCCCCGCGATGCTCGCGAGCTGGGCGGACGGCGACTTCGAGGCGGAGGAGTGGGTGCTGGGGCGTGTCCGCAGCCCGGAGGTCGAGGAACGCCTGCGGGCGGGGGCGGAGTCAGGAGATGCCTCGGCGGTCAAAGCGCTGGCGATCCTCTACGGCCTTCCCGAGCCGCTGCGCGAGTTCCTCGAAGATCCGAGCGAGGCGCAGCGGGCGCTGGTGCTCGAGCGCGACCCGGTCGGGGCGGTCCTGCACGCGCTCCGCGAGGACCTCTCCGAAGTTTACCCGTCGTGGATCGCGCGCACGGGCCTCGCACGGGACGGGCGCGTCGTCGCGCTCCTCCGCGAGATCCGCGGGAAACGCCATCTCGGCCTCTACTGGGCGGCAACCGCCGGCCTTGCGCTCGGCGGGGACGAGGAGGCTCGGCGCGAGCTCGGCGCCGTCATGCGCGAGGCCCGGACGTGGCTCCTCGACGACATCCTCGACGGGGAAGTCCTCACGATGGGCGGGCAAAAGGAGTGGGTCGACCTCTGGGTGTCGCGGGTCAACACGAACTGCTGCCTCAGCTACGACGCGATCTCGATCCTCACGGAGGTCTTCCCGACCATCCCGCTCGTGCACGACAGGATCCTCGACTTCGGCCGCAAGGACCGCTTCGCCCGCGCCTGGATCGATCGCCACGGATTTGCCCGCAGCCGGCTCCTTGACGGGCTTCTCCCCGTCGCGAAGGGCGGCTGAAAGCGAGTCGAGGGGTGGCCCGCTCCGTAGAATACGGTTGTGCGACTCCTCCCGCTCCTGCTTGCAGCGGCGTGCGCGACGAATGGAAAGATCGAGCTGACGCGCGAGGTGGATGGCGCGTGGGTGCACACGTTCAAGGCGGACTTCGAGACGACGTACCACGCGGCGTCGGCAGCGCTCGCGACCGAGGGGTGGACGATCGTGCGGGCGGATCCGATCGGCGGGTCGTTCTCGGCCAAGTCGCCCGTCTCGAGCGGCGTGGTCGAGGTCCGGTACCGGATCGCGCACGTCGTGATCGAGCCCGGCCTCGCTGGGGGAACGCGCGTGCGGCTCGGGCTCGTGCGCACGCGCGAGTACGCAGGCGGCGGGCGCGAGCCGAACCACGACCTCCCGGTCTCCGACCGCGACGACTACGAGGCGGTCTTCCTCGCGATCCGACGGCAGCTCGGGCAATGAAGCACGCCGAGAAGTTCGTCGATCGGCTCATCCGCGAGGCGCAGGAGCGCGGGGAGTTCGACAACCTGCCCGGCGCGGGCAAGCCCATCCCCGGCCTCGACAAGCCGCACGACCCCTATTGGTGGGTGAAGAAGCTCCTCGAGCGCGAGGAGATCTCGCTCCCGCCTGCGACGCTTGCGCTCCGCAAGAAGGTCGAGGAGATGATCGAGCGGATCCGGCGCGCGGCGAATGGGGACGAGGTGCGGCGGCTCGTCGCGGAGATGAACAAAGAGATCGCGAACGCGAACGCGCGCGCCGCCACCGGCCCGCCCTCCGACCTCGCGCCCATGGACCCCGAGGAGGCGGTGCGGCGGTGGCAGGCGCGGCCGTCCTGAATCGGGACGCTCCCCCCCCGCCCCCCTTGCCGCCATCCGGCACATCGCGTATGACTCGTCCATGCCGCGTGCGAAAACCAGCGCCCAGGATCTGTCGTACCTCGGCCTCGAGGGGCTCGGCACCGTCCACTGGAGCCTTGCCGCGCCTGCTCTCTACGAAGAGGCGGTGCGCCGCTCCGAAGCGGCGACCGCCGAGGGCGGGGCGCTCGTGGCGAGCACGGCGCCGCACACAGGCCGCTCGCCGAGCGACAAGCTCCTCGTCAAGGAGAAGTCCACCGACTCGCAGATCTGGTGGGGCCGCGTCAACAAGCCGATCGAGCCCCGTCAGTTCGACCTCGTGCTCGAGCAGATGCGCGCGTACTACCGCGGCCGCGATGCGTTCGTCCAGGACGTCCACGCGGGCGCCGACCCGCGCCACCGGCTCCCCGTGCGGGTCGTGACCGAGCAGGCGTGGCAGAGCCTCTTCGCCCGCAACATGTTCCTGCCGCTCGCGCCCCGCGACCACGACGGCTTCAAGCCCGAGTTCACGGTCCTCCAGGCGCCGGGCCTCAAGGCGGATCCGAGCAGGCACGGCACGAACTCGGAGGTCTTCATCCTCCTGAGCTTCGAGAAGAAGCTCGTGCTGATCGGCGGGACGAGGTACGCGGGCGAGATCAAGAAGTCGATCTTCAGCGTCCTCAACTACATGCTCCCCGCGCAGGGCGTCCTCCCGATGCACTGCTCGGCGAACGTCGGGGCCGACGGGGACACCGCGCTCTTCTTCGGCCTCTCGGGCACCGGCAAGACGACGCTCTCCGCGGACCCGAAGCGCCGCCTCGTCGGCGACGACGAGCACGGCTGGAGCGACCGCGGCGTCTTCAACTTCGAGGGCGGCTGCTACGCGAAGGTGATCCGGCTCTCGGCCGAGGCCGAGCCGCAGATCTACGCCGCGACCCGCCGCTTCGGCACGATCCTCGAGAACGTCGTCATGGATCCCGCGACCCGCGCGGTCGATCTCGACGACGCGAAGCTCACCGAGAACACCCGCGCCTCCTACCCGATCGGCTTCATCGACGGCTCGATCCCGGCGGGCACCGCGGGACATCCGATCCACGTCTTCTTCCTCACGTGCGACGCGTTCGGCGTCCTCCCGCCCATCTCGAAGCTCACGCCGGCGCAGGCGATGTACCACTTCCTCTCGGGCTACACGGCGAAGGTCGCGGGCACCGAACGCGGGGTGAAGGACCCGACCGCGACCTTCTCCGCTTGCTTCGGCGCCCCGTTCCTCCCGCGGCCGCCGGCCGTCTACGCGAAGATGCTCGGCGAGAAGCTCACGGCGCACAAGGCCCAGTGCTGGCTCGTCAACACAGGCTGGACCGGCGGGCCGTTCGGCGTCGGCTCGCGGATGAAGATCGCGCACACCCGCGCGACGCTCGAGGCCGCGCTCACGGGCGCGCTCGACGACGTGCCGATGGAGACCGACCCGCTCTTCGGCCTCGCGATCCCGACTTCCTGCCCGGGAGTGCCTCGCACGGTCCTGAAGCCGAGCCTCACCTGGTCGGACCAGGAGGCCTACCGGAAGCAGTCGCTGAAGCTCGCGAACCTCTTCCGCGACGCCTTCAAGGAGTTCGAGAAGGACACGACGGACGAGGCACGCGCCGCCGGTCCGAAGGTGTAGAGGGGGCTTCGGGGGCCGCGCCTTCGCTCGCCTCCGGCGAGCTTCGGCGGGCGAGCCCGCGGAGACTCTGCCGAAACGTACGCGGTACCCTACTGCACGCGGAGCAGCGTGATCTCGAACACCAGCGCCGCGTTGGGCGGGATCTTGGGCGTGGGCGGGCGGTCGCCGTAGGCGAGCTCGGTGGGGATCCGGAAACGGAGGGTCGAGCCCTCCTTCATGAGCTGGAGCCCCTCGGTCCATCCCTTGATGACCTGGCTGAGCATGAAGCGCGCGGGCCTGCCGCTCCTGTGCGAGGAGTCGAACTCGGTCCCGTCCTCGAGCCAGCCCGTGTAGTGGACCGCGACGCCGCCCGAAGGGCCGGGGTTCGCGCCCGTCCCCTCCTCGATGACCTGGTACTCGAGCCCGCTCTCCGTCTTCTTCGTCTTCTCCGGGTCGAGCGGCACGAACCGGATCGTCCTCAGGACGTCGATCTGCCACACGGTCGGCGTGTTCGGCCCGAGCCGCGGCAGGAGCTTGGTCTCGCCCCAGCAGAGCGCTGGCGGCACCTCGAGCCGGTAGGTCCCGCCAGGCTTCATGAGGAGAAGCGCCTCCGGGAAGAACTTCTCGCCCGGGCGCGTGATGCGCACCGCGTGGGCCTCCCCCGTGATCGAGCTGCCGAGCGCCGCGGAGTTGAAGACGAGCTTCCCTTCCGGCGTCCAGACCGTGCAGCGCAGTTCGACCACGTCGGTGGCCTTGAGCCCCTCCCCGCTCCCCTCCCCCATCACCTCGAACTTGAACCCCGACTCCGTCGTCTTCTGCTTCGACGCGTCGCCCGCGCGGAAGTCGGGCAGCGGCCTGCCCTTCACGACGTCCAGCACCTCGACCTCGTACGTGAGGTCCGCATTCGGCGGGATCTTCGCGCCCGCGTGCCCGGCCGCGCCGTACGCGAGCGCGGCGGGGACGACGAACTTGGCCTTCGCGCCCACGTCCATGAGCGGGAGAACCTCTTCCCATCCCTCGATCATCATCCCGACTCCGAGCACGAACTCGAGGGGCCTCCCGTCGTCGAGGCTCGAACCGAACTTGGTGCCGTCGGGACGCCAGCCGGTGTAGTTGACCTTCACCCGGTCGCCGGGCTTCGGCGCCGTGCCGGGCTTGCCTTCGGCGAGCATCTCGAGCTTGATGCCGGACGGCGTGGCCTTCGGTTCCTGGGCAAGGAGCGGGACGGCGAGGAGAACGAGGCAAAGGAGGCGCAAGGGGTTCAGGATACCGCCGCTCGCGAGGGAACGCGGCGGAGGCGCCACGCCGTGATCGCGGCGGTCGTGACCAACGCCGCCGAGACCGCGAACGCAGGGGCGAAGCCGAACTGCTTCCTCATCACGTAGCCGAGAAACGGGCCGATGAGGCTGCGGACGCCGACGAGGCAGAAGTGCACGGCGCCGTACATGTGCGCCTCGCCGTCGGGCGCGAAGTGGAGGGGCCCGAGGCTCCAGCCGATGTTCACGCCGCCCATCGCGACGCCCCAGATGACGCACGCCGCCGCGAGCTGCGCCGCGGAGCCGACGAGCGGCATGAGCGCGAAGAAGCAGGCGAGCAGCGCGAACGAGACGGCCGTCGTGCGCACGACGCCGAGCCGGTCGGACACGCGGCCGAGGAGCGCGGCCCCGGCGATCTGCGCGAGCGGGAAGGAGACCGACTGCGCCGACGTGAATGCGTCGTACGAGAGGCCGAGGCGCTCGTCCGCGTAGAGGACGATGAGGCCGACGCTCGCGAGGAACCCGAGCCCGTAGAGCATGAACGCGCGCTCGTACGTGCGGAAGGCCTTGTCCTCCCGAAGGATGCGGAAGGTCTCGCGCCACGCGTTCCGCATCGCCCGGGAGATGCTCTCCGTCGCCCTTGCGGCGAGCCGCCGCGCCTCGCGCGACCGGCGCCACCGGATCCGGCCCATGAGCAGGAACGCGGTGATGCCGCACGCCGCCGCCGCCGGGTAGATCACGCGCACCCACGTCGGGTCGGCGTCGAGCAGGTACCCCGCGCCCTTCGCGGCGACCGCGGCCGCAAGGAGGTTGGCGATCAGGAAAAGGCCGAACATCCGGCCGCGCACGTGCTTCGGGTAGTTGGTGCGCAGGAGCGCGCCGCGGTGCGGCACCGTGGCGATCGCCGCCCCGTAGTGGAACGCCATGAGGATCATGAAGAGGAGGAGGTCGCCCTTGCCGCGCCCGTGCTCGCCCACGGGCGTCACGGTCACGAACGCGACCCCGGCGAGCGGGAGGAAGGTCGCGATGGCGAGCACGCGCCAGAGCTTCTGCGGGTGCGCGCGCGCGAGCAGCGTCCCGATGGCAGGCGCGAAGACCCAGACGAGCTGCCAGAGCGCGATGAGCACGGGCACCGCCCACTCCGGCGCGCCGAGCGAGCGCTTCACGATGAAGGCCGAGAGCCCGATGATGCCTGCGGCGAGCCCCTCGAGCGCGGCCGACGGCCACTGGCGCGCCCACGTGTAACGCGCGACGAGAGGGAGCGTGCGGGCGACGACCCCCGCGGGAACGGGGCGCATGGGCCTAGTCCCAAAACAAGCGAATGCGGAAGACTCGGGCGGCCGGGCAGCCGCCGAAGCAACTGAGGCTGCCTGCGGGTGGATCGCGGCGGCACTCCCCCCTTTCCCCCAGGCTTCGGGTCGA
>Ga0187893_10003573_pt1 | contig 31246 bp, 23 predicted proteins | sample MA1701074metaG_FD_139574 | JGI IMG/M metagenome (GOLD analysis project Ga0187893, IMG submission 139574) | White microbial mat communities from a basaltic lava cave in the Kipuka Kanohina Cave System on the Island of Hawaii, USA - MA170107-4 metaG ...
ACGCGCGGCGGATACTGCATGTCGCCGTCGTCCATCAGTTTCGTCAGCCGCTCGGAGGCCCCCTTGACGGTCACGCGCCCGACGAGGAGGCGGCCCGTGTTGAGGAAGACGAGACTCTGGCCCGACGGGTCCCATGCGAACGCGTGCCCCTCGCACCGGCCGATCTCGCCCTTGTCGTCCGCCCAGCCGATCAGCTGCTTGTCGGGCGCCGTCCGGCTCATCACGCGGTAGGCGAGGAGGCTGCCGTCGGGCGAGAAGGCGAGCTGCTCGGGCTGCCAGTCGAGCGCGGAGATGATCCGCCGGTCCTGCAGATAAAGCCCGCTCGCGCGGGTGAAGGCGACACGCTCCCCGTCCGGGGCGACGCGAACGGACTTCGCATCGTCCGCGGGTCGAACCTCCCGGCGCTCGAACGACGGAGCCGCCGGGGGCTGGCCGGATCCCTCCTGTTCCTCGCTCACCCTGTGCGGAATTTAGTCTAGCCGCGAATTGCGAGCAGGGAAGTCGCAAAATGCGAATCCACGGTAAGATCGAGGCGTGAAGATCGTGGCGCTCGCGGCGCTCATCGCGTGGGCACCGCAGGACCCGGCGTTCGAAGTTCCGCGGACGTGGGAGTACACCGCGCCGCTCATCGCGCCCGAGAAGCGGGACGACGAGCCGAGCCGCGCGCAGAAGGATCCGTCCATCGTCTTCCACGACGGCCGGTGGCACGTCTTCATGACGGTCAAGCTCCCGCAGAGAACCGCGATCGAGTACTGCTCGTTCGAGAGCTGGGAGAAGGCCGACGCGTCGAAGCGCACGCTCCTCAAGGTGAGCGACGGCAGGTACTTCGGCGCGCCGCAGGTCTTCTGGTTCGAGCCGCAGAAGAAGTGGTACCTCGTCTATCAACTCGGCGTGCCGGGCGGGAACAAGATGTGGGTCGCGTACTCCACGACGACCGACATCGCGAATCCCGCGTCGTGGACCGCGGCGGCGCCGATGCTCGACGGCGGCCGGGACGATCCGCGCGAGGAAGGCGGGCTCGACTACTGGATCATCTGCGACGGCGCGCGCGCCTACCTCTTCTTCACGAGCCTGAACGGGAAGCTCTGGCGGCTCTGGACCGACCTCAAGGACTTTCCGAAGGGGTTCAGCCGCTGCGAACTCGCGCTCCGGGGCGCGTTCTTCGAAGCGAGCCACACGTACCGGTTGAAGGGTCAGGATAAATACCTGACGATCGTCGAGGAGAACGGGAAGCGCTACTACAAGGCGTACGTGGCGGACCGGCTCGACGGCGAGTGGCGGCCCGTCGCGGACACGGCCGACAAGCCGTTCGCCGGGTGGAAGAACATCCGTCCCGCCGCGGGCGTCGAGGCCTGGACGGACAACGTGAGCCACGGCGAGCTCATCCGCGACAGCAACGACCAGACGCTGACGATCGACCCGAAGAACCTGCGCTTCGTCTTCCAGGGGATGCTGGAGACCGCGAAGTCGGAAAAGGGCTACGGACAGTTCGCGTGGCGGATCGGAATCCTCACGCCCGCGAAGTGAGCTCGTCGGCCAGCCGCTCGCCGAGCGCCGGCGCGAGCGCCAGTCCGTCGCCCGCGAGGCCGCCGAACGCCCACACGTTTCCGCGGCGGCGGATGATGGGGCGCGGCGCCATCGCGACCGTATCCGCGCGGAGGAACGCGCACGTCGCCCCCGTCGCGTCCGCGAGCGTCGCGCGGACGTTCGCCATCGTCGTGTCGCCCGCGAGGTCCTCGCGCATGTAGAGGCCCGTGTCGACGACGTGGAACATCGACGGCGCGCGGAGGCTTGCGCGCGCGAGCACGGCGCGCTCGGGGCGGCCGACGGAGGCCGTGGCGACGACGACGCGGTCGGCGTCGCGCGGCAGGCGGGGGACGAGGGTGAGACCGCGCGTCATCGCGCGGATGAGCGCCGCGTTTTCGATCCAGAACTCCGCCGGCGAGAACGACGCGCGGACGATGCGGCGCGCGAACTCCGGGCGGAAGACGCGTTCGAGCGCGGGCGGCACGTCGCGGCCCTCCAGTTTCGCGACGAGCTTCGCGGTCGCGCGCGAGAGGGCGATCTGCGCCATGCCGACGCGATGGACGGGCACGAGCGACGCGACGATCTCCTGGCCGCGCCGCGCGAGCGGCAGGAGCGCGCGGTCCCACATCTGCGCGCAGACGATGCCGGCGCCCCTGGCGGTCGCGCCGTGGTCGCGGGCGACGACGACGGGCTTCGCGCCGCGCAGAAGGAGGGCGCGCGCGACCGAGAGTCCCGCGATCCCCGCGCCGACGATCGCGATCTTCACAGCTTCGCCCGAGCGGCTTCGTACGCGGCGCGGCTCGACGCGGGATGGGTGGCGAGCGCCCACGCGGCGTGCACCCGGCCGGGCTCGTTCCGGAAGGCGACGGCCGCGCGCTGCTTCGGCGCGAGCGGGCGCCCGTCGCGCTCGATCCACTTGCGGATCGGGTACGCGCCGAGCGCGGCGTGGAAGAGGTCCGGGAACCCGTCGTCCTCGCCGAGGCGCCCGTTCACCTCGATCACGGTGTCGCCGCGAAACTCGATCGAGAAGCCCATCTCGCGCACCTTGCACGCGCGAAGGGCGCTCTCCGTGACGCGGCGGAGGTCCGCGCCGTCGGCCGGGAACATGTACGCCTCGATCCGGAACCGCTCGTCGACGACCTGCTCGGTCGTTCCGAAGCAGTCGATGCGATCTCCGAAGACGAGCCCGTCCGTCTCGAGCGGCGCGCCGTCGACGTACTCTTCGACGAGGAACTGCCGGCTCGGATCGCAACCCATGTCGAGGCGCGCGTGTTCGGCGAAGGCCGCGCAGCGCGACGTCAGGTCGTCGTCGAGCAGGTGGGCCCGCAGGCCGTCGACGGCCTCGGGGACCCGCGCCGCGGAGTCGACGCGGATGACCCCGTGACCCAGCGTCGAGACCACCGGCTTGAGGACGATCGGATACCGGTCCGCCTCGCGCCGCACGTCCTCCGCGGTGGACGCCAGCGCGAAGCGTGGAACGCGGACGCCGGCCGCCGCGAGCGCCGTGCGCTGGAGCCACTTGTTGGAGCAGAGGAGCGCCGCGTCCGCCGGGCACGCTCCGAGCATCGCGCCCGGCAGCAGCCCGTACTCGGTCTGCGCCACGACGCGATCCGCGGGGAAGCGCGAGAGGGCCAGCGCCGCGAGGTCGACCCGGCGGAGCGGCGGCAGCTGCACGCACTCGTCGTAGACGGCGCGGTCCTCCGGGGTGATCTCGTCGCTCGCGAAGACGAGCCTGCCCGGCCGGTAGGTCTCGAACACCCGGCGCGTGGGCGGCTCGGTGTACAGAAGGAGGAATGTCGTCACGGCGCGCAGGTGCGGAAGCCGGCGACGATGTTCCGCCGCTGCCGCTTGAAGAAGTTCCGCCACGATGCGCGGATGAGCCGGGAGCGCGTCGTCCAGCCGCCGCCCTTCAGCACCTTCTTGTCCCCGAAGTACGGCTGCGAGTACTCCTTGTACGGATCGACCACGAAGCCCGGATACGGCCGGAACGTGTCGTCCACCCACTCCCACACGTTGCCGATCATCTGGCGGCAGCCGGCCGGGCTGTCGCCCGCCGGAAGCGCGCGGACGTCGATCGGTCCGCCCGCCCGGTAGTCGAGATTCGCGCGATCGGGCGTGGGCGCGTCGTCGCCCCACGGGAAGCGCCGCTTGCGGCCGACCGCGGGGTCCCACGTTGCCGCCATCTCCCACTCCGCCTCGGTCGGCAGCCGCCGCTTCGCCCACCGGCACCACGCCTCCGCCTCGTGCCAGTTGACGTGGATGACGGGCCGCCACGGATCGAGCGGCGCGACCGCGTCGAACGACCGATCGCACCAGACATGGTTCTCGCGGACCCAGAAGAGCGGGTGGACGGCCTGCTCGCGGCGCCGCCACTCCCATCCGCGCGCGCTCCAGAGCTCCCGCCGCCGGTACCCGCCGTCGCACACGAACGCCTCGTACTCCGCGTTCGTGACCGGCGTCGAGGCGATGCGGAAGGGCTTCACGTCGACTTCGTGCGCCCACTTCTCGTTGTCGAAGACGAACGGCTCGTCGCGCGCGGCGCCGAGCGGGAAGCGGCCGCCGGAGACGTCGGCATCGCGGGGCGCGTACCCGGCGTCCGCTCGCGGGAGCGGCGCGGCGAGCGACATTCCCGGCCGCGCGCAGCCGAGCGTCTGCAGCACCTGCGTCAGGTTCTCCGCGTGCATGTCCTCGTGGAGCGCGGCCAGCGTGTAGAAGTACGCGTCGTCGCGCGACGGCTCGCGCGATTCGAGGCGGCCGGCGCACCGTTTGAGCACCTCGTCGAGGTAGGCGCGGGTCTCGCGGCGCGACGGGAAGCGGTGGTCCCAGCGGAGCCGGTAGGAGACGTTGAACGAGTCGTAGATGCCGTCGGAGCCGGGGAGGATCGGCTCGGCGCCGTCGAGGTGGCGCAGCAGCCACCACTCCTGGAACCAGCCGACATGGCCCATCTCCCAGATCGGCGGCTCGATGAAGTGCTCCTGGCGGCCGAGCATCTGGTCGTCGGCGAGCGAGTCGAGAATCTCCAGCTCGGTGCGGCGTGCATCGTGGAGCGCGTCGAGTAGGCCGTCGGACGTCGAGAGAGCCGCCGTCACGACGGGCATCGTATCACGCGAGGAGCGCGACGGTGAACCACCCGCGCTCGTCGGTCCACGTGCGCTCGATCCGGAAGCCGCTCTCGCGCGCGATGGCGGCGATCGAGACGGTCGAGAACTTGTACGAGTTCTCCGTGTGGATCCGCTCGCCCGCGTCGAAGGAGAGGGGGGTGGCGTCCGCGACGCGGACGGTCTGGGCACGGGCGGATTCGAGATGCATCTCGACGCGGCTCTTCGCGGGGTCGTAGTACGCGACGTGGCTCCACGCGGCGGGGTCGAAGTCGCCCCCGAGCTCGCGGTTGATGCGCGCGAGGAGGTTCAGGTTGAACGCGGCCGTCACGCCCTGGGCGTCGTCGTACGCCGCGTTGAGGATCGCCTCGTCCTTCTGCATGTCGAAGCCGACGAGCACGCGGCGCCCGCGGAGCGCCGAGAGGAAGCGCACCGACTCCGCGTGGTCGAAGTTGCCGATGTTCGAGCCGAGGAAGAGCACCAGCGACGGCTCGCGCGGGATGAGCTCGAGCGCGCGCTCGAACTCCGCCTGGAACGCGCGGACCGTCAGCCCCGGGTAGCGCGCGAGCATGGGTCGCGACGCCTCGACGAGCGCCGTCTTCGAGATGTCGACCGGCACGAACGTGATCGCCTTCCGCGCGCGGAAGAACGCGTCGAAGAGGAGCCGCGTCTTCGCGCCGTATCCGCACCCGAATTCGACGACGATCGGCGACGTCGGGAACTCGTGCGCGCAGCGCTCGAGGATCGCCGTCTCCGTCCGCGTGACGTAGTAGTCGGGCAGCGCGCAGATCTTCTCGAAGAGCTCGGAGCCCTTCGCGTCGTAGAAGAAGCGCGGCGGGATGGCGCGGGGGCGGCGGGAGAGGCCCGCGCGGACGGCCTCCGCGAACGAATCCCGCACGGGCGTTTCAACGAGCGCGAACCGGTCCATCGGTCGGTACGGTGTACCATGGGAGTCCGTTTCGTGACGAGGGTTTGGCGCGAAGCATGAATTGGATCGACCGCGTCCAGGACGGCCTGCGCCGCCACGAGGGCGATCGCGTGCCGGCGGGCGGCCGCATGCTCGGCCGCTACGAGCTCCTCGCCGAGGCGGGCCGCGGCGCGATGGGCGTGGTCTACCAGGCGCGCGACGTCCAGATGAACCGCATCGTCGCGCTCAAGATCCTCAAGGACTTCGCCGCGCCCGTCGAGGTCGAACGCTTCAGGCGCGAGGCGGCCCTCGCGGGGCAGCTGCGCCACCCGAACATCGTCGCGGTCCACGACGTCGGCGACGTCGCCGACGAGAGCGTCAAGTGGCCCGTGCGGTTCATCGCGATGGACTTCATCGGCGGGCCGACGCTCGGCGAGGTGCTCCACGCCGGGCGCGGGACGACGCGCGAGTGCGTCGAGGTGCTCGACAAGGTCGCGCGCGCCGTCCACTTCGCGCACGGCAAGGGCATCATCCACCGCGACCTCAAGCCCGCGAACATCCTCTTCGACGAGCGCGGCGAGCCGGTCGTGAGCGACTTCGGCCTCGCCAAGCAGATGGGCGAGGGGGGCGTGACGCGCTCGGGCGTCGCGCTCGGCACGCCGCACTACATGGCCCCGGAGCAGGTGCGCGGCGACGCGAAGCTGTCCGACGCGCGCACGGACGTCTACGCGCTCGGCGTGATCCTGCACGAGATGCTGACGGGAGCGCCTCCGTTCCGCGGCGTTTCCGTGAGCGAGATCTACGACCGCATCTGTCACGAGGACCCGCCCACGCTGACCGGCGTGCCCGCGGAGCTCGTCGCGATCAGCGAGAAGGCGATCGCGAAGGAGCCGGGGCGCCGTTACGCGACGGCCGGGGCTCTCGCGGACGACCTCAAGCGCTGGCTCGCCGGCGAACGCGTCGAGGCGCGGCCGGCGACGATCACGTACCGCTTCCGCAAGGGCATCCGCCGTCGCGCGACGCTCGTGGCGGCGTCCGCGGCGGGATCGCTCATCCTCGGGCTGGCGGTCGCGGTCGTCCTCCTCGTCGCCCGTTCGAGCGAGCGCGAGCGCGTGCGCCGTCACCTCGAGGCCGGGCGGCAGTCGCTGGAGGCGCTCGAGGAGCGGCTGCGCGACCCGGACGCGCCGCGGAGCGACATCGACGACCTCGCCTCGCGCGCGATCGCCGAGTTCGAGCGCGCGAAAGCGGTGGACCCCGGCGACGCGTGGCTCGGGATCGGGCGGGCCTACGCGCTCTCGCGCCGCGACCGCGACGCGGCGGCGGCGTTCGACCGCGCGGTCGAGGCGGCGCCGCAGCGGGCGGCGGCCCGGCTGGAGCGGATGCGCGCGCGCCTCCGTTCGGGCGAGGCGCCCGCGGCGGAGGACGCGGAGGTCGTCGCGCGCTCGGGGACGCCGGACGAGCGTCGCGCGGCGAAGGCGCTCGCGGAACGCGACGAGCCGCTCCTCCGCGAGGCGGCGCGGGCCGCGGGAGGCGACGCGTGGATGCACTACTGGCACGCGCGCTCGCTCGTCACGCTCAAGCGCCTCGAGGACGCGCGCGAGGCGCTCACGCGGGCGCTCGCCTGCGACGCGTCGCTCCTGCCGGCGATCGCGGCGCGGGCCGAGGTGCGCCGCGGGCTCGGCGACTGGGAAGGGGCCGTCGCGGACCTCGACCGCGTGGTGACGGCCGACGGCGGACGGGCGGACCTGCGGATCGCGCGCGGGGCGATCCGCCGCGAGCTCGGCCGGTTCGATGCGGCCATCGCGGATTTCGACGAGGCGATCCGGCTGGAGCCGAAGAGCGCCGAGGCGCACGTCGAGCGCGCGGGCGCGTGGCTGGACCGCGGCGACCGTGCGAAGGCGCTCGCGGACGCGACGCGCGCGATCGAGCTCCGGCCCGGGTGGGCGCGCGGGCACTACGAGCGCGGCGTGGTCCACGGGGCGGGGGACGACGTGAAGGCGGCCGTCGCGGATTATGCGGAGGCGATCCGGATCGACCCGTCGTACGCTCTGGCGTGGAGCGCGCGCGGGAGCACGCGGTTCGACCTCGGCGAGCGCGACCAGGCGCTGGCGGACCTCGACCGGGCGGTCGAGCTGGAGCCGGCGGTCGTCGAGCACCGCATCCGCCGCTGCCACATCCGGGAGGAGACGGGACACGCGGAGGGGGCGACGGCGGACGCCGACGAGGCGGTGCGGATGGCGCCGAAGAACGCGACGGCCTACTCGGCGCGGCTGGTGCTCCTCGGCAAGCGCGAGCGGTACGCGGAGGCGCTGGCGGATGCCGAGAAGGCGGTCGCGCTGGCGCCGTGGGAGGCGCAGCACTGGGGGAACCGCGCGGCCATGAAGGTGGCGACGCTCGACCTGGCGGGCGCGGTCGCGGACTACTCGGAAGCGATCAAGCGGAAGTCCTGGTACGCCGAGTGGTGGGTGGCGCGCGGCAACCTGCAGCGGGACCGCGGCGACCTGGACGCGGCGCTCGCGGACCTCGGCGAGGGGATCCGGCTCGATCCGAAGAACCCCGAGGCGTACGACAATCGCGCGCTCGCGCAGCTCGTGCGCGGCGAGTGGGACCTGGCGATCGCGGATGCCGACCTCGCGATCGCGCTCAAGCCCGACTACGCGAGCGCGTGGGACACGCGCGCGGCGGCGTGGCTCGGCAAGAAGGAGCTGGACAAGGCGATCGAGGACGCGACGAAGGCGATCGGGTTCGACACGAGCTCGGCCGACGCGTGGACGACGCGCGGGACGGCGAAGTTCGAGAAGGGGGACGCGGCGGGGGCGGCCTCGGACCTCGAGACGGCGCTCAAGCGGGCGCCGGAGGAGTGGAGTCGGAGAGCGGAAGTCGAGACGGCCTACCTCAAGGCGAAGGAGAAGGCGCGCAAGGAGTGAGTCCGCGCGCACCTCGGACCCTTTTGCCCCTCTGCGGTTCTCCGAGCATCTTCCGGGCGCTCGAAGAACCTCCGTGCTTCCCAGGACAAGTCGGTCCTGGAGCGGTCAATGATGGTCGGGGTGACTGGGTCCATCACCGGCCTCACCTTTTTCTTCGTACAGCGCCTTGAACTTCGACCAGGCGGCGTGCGCGCGCGCGTCGAGCGCCAGTCGGCCGAGCGAGCGCCAGGCCTGCTCGCGAACGGCCCAGTCCTCCCGGTCGTCGGCGACGCGGCCGACGAGCGCGTCCATCGCGGCCGGCGAACTCACGCGCGATCTCGAGAGCGCGAACGCGGCGCCCGCGCGGACGTCGACCGACGGGTCGGACAGCGCGCGCACGACGGAGTCGACCGTGGACGCGTCCGGCGCCCACTCGGCGAGCGCGATCACCGCGCGGCGGCGGACCTCCGCGTCGGCGTGCGCGGCGAGTGGACCGAGCGTCGCGACGGCGTCGCGCGTCTCCGCCGGATCCGGCGTACCCCGGTGCAGCGCGTAGAGCGCCGCCGCCGTGACGGTCGCGCCGTTCTCCCCGCGGAGCATCTCCATGACCGCGCCGCGCGTCTGCGGGTTCTCGATGTCGAGGCGATCGAGGAGCTCGAGTCCCGCGAGCCGCCGCTTCTCGTCGCCGCCCGCGCGCGCGAGCTCGAGGGCGGCCGACTCGACGGCCGGGTCCCGGACCTGCCCGAGCGCGATCGCCAGGAGCGCGGCCAGGTCGGTGCCCGCGGCCGACGTGAACTTCGTGAGCGTCCACTCGAGCGCGGCGTGGTTCTTCGCGATCTCCGCGAGGAGTTTCGATTCGACGAAGTCGACCACGTCCGGGCGATAGAGGTCCTTGTGTCCGAGCATCCCTTCGAGCGCGGCCACGAGTTCCTGCACGGTCGCCAGGTTGTGGCCGAGCGGGAAGGCCTCCGTCTCGCCGCCGCACGCGTCATCGACGGGCGCGTCGTGCCCCGCGGCCTTCGCGGCCTCCTTCGTGCGTCGCGAGGCGTCGTCATGGCGCGCCTCGCCCGCGACGCGGAGTCGCTGCTCCGCGACGGCGAGATGCTGCTTGAGCGCGGCGGCGTCCGGGTGCGCGCAGGAGCGCCCGCGTCCGGCGGCGTAGCCCGCGCCCGAGCCGAGCGCGAGCGCGGCGAGCGCGACGATGGTCGGGTTTCTCATCTCATCCTCATCGAAAGCTCCGGCCCTGGCGGTTGTACCTGCATCAGCTGATGCGGACGTGATGGTGGTCGTGGTGCCCGCTCCACCACGTCGTACCCCAGATCGCCGTGTCGTTGAAGAGCACCAGGATCACCGGCATCGACGGGCGCAGGTGCGTGTTGATCCAGTGCCCCGTGCGCCAGCGCGAGTAGAGGCCCGAGTAGATCGTCAGCGGTCCCTCGTAGCCCGTCGACGCGACCGGCCGGATGTCCACGTCCTTGCCGGTCTGGTGGCTGACGTGCGGCGGGAAGTAGCCGCCGCCCGCGAGCGAGATGTCGCCGATGCCGATGCGCGGGAAGTTGTGGTCGTCGTTCCAGCCGTCCGCGGCGCTGATGAGGCCGTAGACCATCGCGGGGCGGCCCCACCGCCGGTAGGGCATCGTGTACGAGTAGAAACCGGAGCCGCTGCCGGGGAGCTGCACGAACCCGGCCGACGACGTGCCCGACGATCCGCCGCCCGACGATCCGCCCCCGCCCGAGGACGACGAGAGGTACGCGCCGTGCACCCAGCGCGACGCGCCGCGGTAGTAGATCCGTCGCCACTCGCCCGAGGAGCCGACGACCGACCACCACGAGTTCTGCGGCGCCTGACCGACAATCGAATAGCCGGTCCCGGGGCCCGTCCGCACGTTGAGCGACGACGCGGTCACGCGCCGCTCCGGCGCGCTGTCCTCGACGACGTACGAGGCGTGCACCCAGCCCGTTCGATGGTCGTACCACATCTTCCGCCACGAGCCCGAGGAGCCGATGCGCACGTACTTCTGGTTGAGGTGGACCTGTCCGATGATCGAGTACCCCAGGCCCGGCCCCGTGCGGACGTTCAGGTCGCCCGCGGTCACGCGCAGGCTCTGCTCGGCCGCGGCGGTTGCGGCCATGAGCGCCAGCGCGGCGACAGTCGTCAATCCCAGTCTCAACATGTCGCCTCCCAATCCCAATCCAAACCCTGCCCACCGAACGGCGACGGCCCACGCTTCGTACCCGCCTTCGCGCACGCGCTACGGCGTGGCAGGCGTTGTGGGCCCGGGAGGGCGGGCACGCCCACCGCCCCCGGGCCTCGAGGATGAGTTCCCGTGACCTCCGGAGCCGTCGAGGCCCCTCCGTCGCGCCCGCGACGGCGAAGGAGGTGTGATACCATCCCCATGTGCCGCGTTGCGGCTGGACCGTTTATGGGCGCAAACGATTTCGACACGCACATCGGCGGCGACAAGCGCGAGCTGCCGTCCACCACCTGGACGCTCGTCTCCCGCGTGAAAAGCGGGCAGGGCCTCGCCGAGCTCTGCCAGCGGTTCTGGAAGCCGGTCTACCACTACATCCGCGTCGCGTGGCGCAAGTCGAACGAGGATGCCAAGGATCTGACGCAGGCCTTCTTCTGCTGGGTGATCGAGGGGGACGCGCTCGCGAAGTACGAGCCCGGGCGCGGCGGCTTCCGCCCGTATCTGAAGCTGGTCCTCAAGCACTTCCTCGCCAACCACGAGGAGGCGCTCTCGCGGATCAAGCGCGGCGGCGGGATCACGCTCGTGCCGATGACCGACGACGCGGTGCCGCCCGACACGGACGACCCGGAGAAGGCGCTCGACCGCGCGTGGCTCGGCGCGATCCTCGAGCGCGCGATGGAGCGGACGAAGCGCAGGTTCGCCGACCGGCCGATCCTGTGGATGGCGTTCGAGCAGTACGAGCTGGGCGCGGAGAAGATGACGTACCAGCAGGTGGCCGACCGCCTCGGCATCAAGGAGACCGACGTGCGCAACCACCTCTTCGCGGTCCGCGAGGAGATGCGCGCGGAGATCCTCGGCGAGCTCTCCGACACGACGGAGGGCGACCCGGAAGGCGAGTACCGGGAGCTCTTCGGCTAGCCATGAGCGAGGGCGCTGCGCTCGGCCGCTATACGATCCTCCGCGAGATCGCGCGCGGCGGCATGGGGCTCGTCTACGAGGCGGAGGACCCGCAGCTCATGCGGCGCGTCGCGCTCAAGGTCATCCGCGCGGGCGACACGGCGCCCGCCGTCATCGCGCGGCTCCGCCGCGAGGCGTCGATCGCCGCGCGCCTGCGCCACCCGAACATCGTCGTCGTGCACGAGGTCGGCCAGGCGGGGGACACGCACTTCATCGCCATGGACTACGTCGAGGGGTGCACGCTCGCGGACGTCTTCCGCGGACGCCTGGCGCCGCGCGCGGAGCTCGTCCGCATGATCGAGGACGTGGCGCGCGCCGTCGCGTACGCGCACGGGCAGGGCGTGATCCACCGCGACGTGAAGCCGGGCAACGTGCTCGTCGAGAAGGGGACGCGCCGCGTGCTGCTCACCGACTTCGGGCTCGCGCACGCGGAGGACGGCCTCGCGCTCACGCGGTCGCAGGCGGTGATGGGGACGCCGCACTACATGGCGCCCGAGCAGGTCGACGGCCGCGCGCGGCACGTCGACGCGCGCACGGACGTCTACGGCCTCGGCGCGGTGCTCTACGAGGCGCTGGCCGGGCGGCCGCCCTTCACGGGCGTCACGCCCGCGGAGCTCTTCGGCCGGATCCTGAACGAGGAGCCGTCGCGCCCTCCGGGGGACCCGGAGCTCGCGGTGATCTGCCTCAAGGCGCTCGAGAAGGAGCGCGGCCGCCGCTACGCGGACGCGGGCGAGTTCGCCGACGACCTCGCGCGGTTCCGCCGGGGCGAACCGGTCGCGGCGCGGCCGGCGAGCGCGATGCACCGGCTCAAGCGCGCCCTCCAGCGGAGGCTGACGGTCGTCGTCGCGGCCGTGGCCGCGCTGGCCCTCGTCGTCGTGACCGCGGCCGGGACGACGGCCCTGCGCTCGTCGCGGGCGGCGCGCGACGCCATCGCGCGCGCGGAGGGCTTCGAGCGCGCAGGCCGCCTGGACGAGGCGCGCGCCGAGTACCGCCGGGCGCTGGACGTCGCCCCGTCCCACGCCGCGGCGCGGGAGGGCCTGCGACGGACGGAGGAGGCGCTCGGCCGGGACGACGCCCAGCGCGAGCGGCGGCGGCGCGACCAGGAGGCGCGCGAGCGGGCGATCAAGCTCCTCGAGACCGCGCGGCCCGCGCTCGAGGCGGCGGAGCGGAGCGGCACGATGCGCGGCGAGGCGCTCGACCGGGCGATCGAGGCGTTCGAGCGCGCCGCGAAGGAGGCGCCCGACCTCGCGCCGGCGCACCACCTGCTCGGACGCGCGTGGGCGCTCAAGGGGTGGGACGACCGTGCGGAGTGGTTCTGGCGGCAGGCGATCGCCTGCGACCCGCAGTTCGGCCCGGCGCGCCACCTCCTGGGCCGCAGCCTCCTCACGCGCGGCTTCCTCCTCCAGGTCGGCGACGCGAAACTCCGCGAACGGCGCCGCAGCGAGGCGGAGGATCTGACGCGGCAGGGGGCGCAGGAGATCCAGCGGGCGCTCTCGAGCGGCGAGACGTTCGAGTCGGCCGTGCAGCTGACGATCGCGGAGGCGCTCGTGCTGTACGCGCGCGGCGACCACGCGGCCGTCTACCACGCGGCCGACCGCGGCCTCGCGAAGCACGGCGGCGAAGCGGCCGACGAGCTCTACTGGCTGAAGGCGATCGCGACGTCGGGCGACGAGCGCCGCCGCTGGCTCGACGAGTCCGTGAAGGCGAACGCGTCGTTCGCGCTCGGGCTCTTCTGCCGGGGCAGCGAGCGCTCGGCGGCGGGCGACGCGGACGGGGCGATCGCCGACCTGACGCGCGCGATCGAGAGCCGTCCGCGGTTCGTCCGCGCGCTGGCCACGCGCGGGTCGCTCCTCGAGAAGCGCGATCGTACGGCGGCGATGCGCGACTACGACGACGCGATCGACGTCGATCCGCGCGCGCTCGAGGCGCTCGTGTGCCGGGCGAGCCTGAAGCTCCGCAACCGCGACCACGACGGCGCCATCGCCGACTGCACGCGCGCGCTCGAGGGCGCGCCGGACTTCGCGGAGGCGCTCGTCAACCGGGGCAGCGCGCGGATGGAAAAGGGCGAGAACGAGGCGGCGCTCGCGGACTTCGACGAGGTGCTGCGCCTGGGGGGCCCCGTCGCGTACGCGCGGGCGGGCCGCGCGTGGATCCGGCAGCGGCAGGGCGACGTCGCGCGGGCGCTCGAGGAGGCGGAGGAGGCCGTGCGGGCCGACCCCTCGTGCGCGACCGCCTGGCACGTGCGCGGCGTGGCGAAGGTCGACCTCGGGCGGACGCTCGAGGCGCTGGCGGATCTCGACGAGTCGCTGCGGCTGGATCCCGGGAAGGCGGCGGTGCTGTGCGCACGCGGCAGGGCGCGCGGCCGCGCGGGCGACGCGACGGGCGCCGTCGCCGACCTCACGGCGGCGATCGCCGGCGAACCCGGGTGGGTGGAGCCGTACATCGAACGCGGCGTCGTGCACTTCACGTCGCGCGCGCTGGACCGGGCGCGGGCGGACCTCGACGCGGCGCTCACGCTGGAACCGGGCCACGTGACGGCGCTCGTGAACCGCGCGATCGTGCGCGGCGAGGCGGGGGATCTCGACGGAAGCGCCGACGACAGCACGCGGGCGATCGAGCGCGCCCCGTCGATGCCGGAGCCGTACTTCAACCGCGGGTACGCGCGGCACCGCGCGAAGCGTTTCGCGGAGGCGGCCGCCGACTACCGCCGGGCGCTGGAGCGCGCGCCGGCGGAGTGGCCGCACCGCGACGTCGTGCGGCAGAAGCTGAGACTCGCGGAAGAGGAGCGGGGCGAGTAGTCGATTCCATCACGCAGGCGACCCGCCCGTCCGTACGGTTCCGGGAGGATAATCTACGCAGATGTCCGACGCTCACGGCCGTGTCCGCGAGTTCCTGAAGTCCGCACCCGAGCAGATCGGACGCTACGTCGTCCGGCGCGAAGTCGGCCGCGGCGGGATGGGCGTCGTCTACGAGGCGGACGACGTGGAGCTCGGCCGTCGCGTCGCCCTCAAGGTGCTGCGTGAGGGCGAGACGGACCCGCGCGTGATCGCGCGCCTCCACCGCGAGGCGTCCATCGCCGCGCAGCTCCGGCACCCGAACGTCGTCGGCGTCCACGAGGTCGGGATGGTGCGCGACTCCCAGGGACGCGCGACGCACTTCATCGCGATGGACTTCGTCGATGGGCGCACGCTCGGCGATCTGCTCGCCGAGGGGCGCACGGCGCTGCCGGAGTACCTGCGCATGATCGAGGAGGTCGCGCGCGCCGTCTCCGCCGCGCACGCGCTGGGGATCATCCATCGCGACCTCAAGCCGGCCAACGTGCTCGTCGAAAAGGGCGGGCGCGTCATGCTCACCGATTTCGGGCTCGCGCACGCGGAGTTTTTCCAGACGCAGCTCACGCGATCGCAGGCGGTCATGGGCACGCCGCAGTACATGGCGCCCGAGCAGGTGCGGGGGCGTGCGCGCGACGTGGACGTGCGCACGGACGTGTACGCGCTGGGCGTGATGCTCTACGAAGTGCTCACGGGCCGCGCGCCGTTCACCGCCCGCACGCCCGCGCATCTCTACCAGCAGATCCTGCTCGAAGAGCCCCGGCCGCCGTCGCGCGGCCGGACCCTGGACCGCGACATCGAGATCGTCTGCCTCAAGGCGATGGAGAAGGAGCCGGCGCGGCGCTACCGGTCGGCGTCGGCGTTCGCGGACGATCTCGCGCGCGGCCGCCGGGGCGAGCCCATCTCCGCGCGGCCCGCGAGCCTCGCGTACCGGGTGAGGAAGGCGCTGAAGCGCCGGCGGGCCGTGATCGCGACGGCGGCGGCGGCGCTCGTCGTGGGCGTGACGCTCTGGGCGGGCCTGGGCGCGTGGCGCGCGTCCGTGCGCCTGCGCGAACGGCTCTCCGCGGCGGTCCAGCACGAGCAGGCGGGTCGGCTCGAGGACGCCCGCCACGAATACCGGCTGGCGCTGGAGCAGCGGCCGGATCACGCGGAGGCGCGGGCCGGGCTGGCGCGGGTCGAGACGCGGATCCGGGAGGCGATCGACCGGCAGCGGCAGGCGGTGCACGACTCCGAGGCCCAGGCGCGGGTGTTCAAGCTGATCGACATGGCGACGTCCGCGCTCGACCGCGCCGAGAGCCGGTTCTACGCGCGGTCCAACCCGTCCGTCGAGGTCGCGCGCTGCGTCGATACCGCGCTGCCGTCGCTCGAAGAGGCGGCGCTCGTGGCGCCGAAGCTCGCGCACCCGCACTACCATCTCGGCCGGGCGTGGGACGCCCGCGGATGGACGGAGCGCGCGGAGAAGCAGTGGCGCACGGCGATCGAGCTCGACCCGAAGTTCGCGCCCGCGCACTACAAGCTGGGGCAGGCGCTGCTCGTCCGCGCGTTCCGCGCCACGACGGTCGCCGACGATCCGTGCGAGGTCGAGCCCCTGCGGACGGACGCCGAGGCGCTGGCGCGCGAGGCCGAGACCTGCCTTCGGGAGGCGGCGGCGGGCGGCACGCTCCTGGGGGACGAGGTGCGGCAGGCGTTCGCGGCGGCGCTGCTCGCGTACGCGCGGCGCGACGCGGACGAGTGTGCGCGCCTCGTCGAGAGCGCGCTGACGCGGTATGGAAACCGCGAAGGCGTGGAGGAATTCCACTGGCTGCGCGGGCTGACCGTGCGGGGCGCCGAGCGGCGGGCCGCGTTCGACCGGGCGCTCGAGCTCCGCCCGTGGCACCCCGTCGCCCTCTACCTGCGCGCGGCGGAGGAGCAGAGCCACGGCGACCCGGCGGTCGCGCTGCGCTACTACGACGCGCTGATCGAGGTGTTCCCGGGCGACGCGATCGGCTGGGCGAACCGGGGGACGCTGCACCTGCGGCACGAGCGCGTGGCCGAGGCGATGCGGGACCTCGACGAGGCGATCCGCTTGAACCCGCAGGACCCCATCGCGGTCTGCAACCGAGGCACCGGCCACTCGAAGCTCGGCGAATTCGAGAAGGCGATCGAGCACTACGACCGCGCCCTCGCGCTGCGGCCGCGCTACGTGACGGCGCTCAACCAGCGCGCACGCACGTGGCGGGCGATGGGCAAGCCCGACCGCGCGATGGAGGACTTCGCGCGGTCGATCGAGATCAACCCGCGAAGCCCGCTCGCCTACAACGAGCGGGCGATCGTGCTCATCGAGGCGCACGACTTCGCCGGCGCGGAGCGCGAGTGCGAGCGCGCGCTTGAGGCCGACCGTTCTCACGCGGCGACGTACGTGACCCTCGGCAACGCGCGGATGACCGCCGGACGCTTCGACGCGGCGATCGAGGCGTTCGACCAGGCCGTCGCGCTGGCCCCGTCGCTGCCGGAGGCCTACTACGGGCGGGCGCTCGCCCGGGGCGCGGACGCGAATCCGAAGAAGGACATGGAGCGCGCGCGGGCCGACCTCAGGAAGGCGATCGAGGTCGCGCCCACGTGGGGCGGACGCGCCCTGGTCCAGCAACTCCTCGACACCCTGGACCGGAGGCGCCAGCCGTGAACGACCCGCACGACCGCCTGCGCTCGTTCCTTCGCGAGGCGCCGCCCGAGTCCGTCGCGGCCGCCGAGGACCCGCGCCCCAGGATCGGCCGCTACACCCTCGTGCGGCTCATCGCGCGCGGCGGCATGGGCGTCGTCTACGAGGCGGAGGACCCGGAGCTCAAGCGCCGCATCGCCCTCAAGGTGCTGAAGGAGGGCGACGTCGGCCGCGACGTGGTCGCGCGCCTCCACCGCGAGGCGGCCATCGCCGCGCAGCTCCAGCACCCGAACATCGTCGTGATCCACGAGGTCGGCATGGTGCGCGACGCGACCGGCCAGCCGACGCACTTCATCGCGATGGACTACGTCGAGGGTCGGACGTTCGCCGACGTGCTCGCGGACGCGACCGTGACGCGCGACGAGCGCCTGCGCATGCTCGAGGACGTAGCGCGAGCCGTCGCGTACGCGCACGGCAAGGGCGTCGTGCACCGCGACCTCAAGCCGCAGAACGTGCTCGTCGACAAGGCGTCGCGCGTCGTGCTCACGGACTTCGGGCTGGCGCGCGCGGAGGGGTTCGCCTCGCACATCACGCGCTCGCAGGCCGTGATGGGAACGCCGCAGTACATGGCCCCGGAGCAGGTCGAGGGACGCTCGCGCGAGATCGACGCGCGCACCGACGTCTACGCGCTCGGCGTGATGCTCTACGAGCTCGTCGCGGGCCGTCCGCCGTTCCGCGGCGAGTCGGTCGCGCGCATCTACCAGCAGATCCTGCTCGAGGAGCCGGAGCGGCTGGGCCGCGCCGCGCGCGACGTGGACGGCGACCTCGAGGTCGTCTGCATGAAGGCGATGGAGAAGGAGCGGTACCGCCGCTACGGCGGCGCGCTCGGCTTCGCGGACGATCTCGCGCGCCTGCGCCGCGGCGAGTCCGTGAAGGCGCGTCCGCCGAGCGTCTTCTACGTCCTCAGGAGGGAGCTCAAGCGGCGCCGCGCGATCGTCGTGACAGCCGCGGCCGTCGTGACGCTCGCGCTCGGCGTGTGGCTCGCGGTCGGAACGCTGCGCACGTCGTGGCGCGTCCGCGACGGGCTGGCGAGGGCGTCGCTGCGCGAACGCGAGGGCGACCTCCAGGAGGCCCGCGACCAGTACCGCGGCGTGCTCAATCTCGACGACAGGAACGCCGAGGCGCAGCGCGGCTTCGACCGCGTGGACGGCGTGCTCCAGCGGCGGCGCCGGGAGCAGGAGGCGCGGATCGCCGAGGCCGAGGCGCGCGCGCACCGGCACCGCGAGGCGGAGCGCACGCTCGAGGAGGTGCGGCCGATCCTCGCGCGGGCGCCGCACGCCAGGGAGCAGGACGTGCCGGCGATGCGGCTCGACGTGCAGCGGGCGCAGGAGGCGATCGAGGCGGCCCTCGAGCGTGCCCCCGACCTCCCGTCGGCGCACTATCTGCTGGGATGCGCGTGGGAGATCCGCGGGTGGGACGACGAGGCGGAGCGCTCGTGGCGCCGGGCGCTGGAGTTCGACCGCGCGTACGGTCCGGCACGGTTCCGGCTCGGCCGCCTGCTCCTCGTGCGCGCCTTCATGGCGAAGGCGCGCAGCATCGGCGCGGCGGCGGGGCTGGCCCGCGACGCGCAGTCGGAGCTGGAGCGCGCGATGTCGGCGGAGGGCGCGTTCGAGCAGCCGATCCAGCGGGAGATCGCGGCGACGATGGTCGCGTACGCGAGCGGCGACGACGCGGCCGTCGAGCGGACGGCCTCGGCGGCGATCGAGCGCTACCCGAACGCGGAGGGCGCGGAGGAGCTCTGGTGGCTGCGCGGGGCGGTGGCCCCGCCGGACCGGCAGGTCGAGTTCCTGACGAGGGCGGTCGAGATCCGCCCGACGTTCGCGCAGGCGATCCTGGCGCGCGCGTTCGTGCACCACAGGCGCCGCGATTTCGCGAAGGCGGCCGAAGACTACGACCGCGGGCTGCGCCTGGCTCCTCGCGCCGCGGAGGGATACGCCAACCGCGGCGCGCTGCACGCCGAGCTCGGACGTCGCGACCTGGCGATCGCCGACTGCACGGAAGCGCTCCGGATCCGGCCGGATCTCGTCGAAGCGCTCGTCAATCGCGCGTCGGCGCGGGCCGGCGCGAACGATCCGAAGGCCGCGATCGTCGACGCCAGCGAGGCGATCCGCGTGAACCCGGAGGTGCCCGAGGCGTACGCCATCCGCGGGTCGTGTCTCTTCGAGCTGCGCGACCGGGAGGCGGCGTGGCGCGACTTCGAGGAGGCGATCCGCCTGAGGCCCGACTACGCGGACCCGCTCTTCAACACGGGCCTGATGCTGATGGAGCAGGGCAAGACCGACGAGGCGATCGAGCGCTTCACGCGCGCGATCCAGGCGGACCCGAAGCACGTGAAGGCGCACATCTTCCGGGGCGACGCGCTCGCCGCGAAGGGCGACGGCGCGGGCGCGATGCGCGACGGCACGCGCGCGCTCGAACTGATCTCGAGGGACGACCCCCTGCGGCCGAGGCTGGTTCAGTGGCTGGACGAGCTGAGGAAGCGAAGAGAGAAGGAGTAGGACGGATCGCGGGTCACTTGCGATCGAAGGACACCAGCGTCCAGACTGTCGTCGGAGTCTTCAGCTTCACGAGGCGGCCGGGGACGTCGGCGGAGTGCCAGGCGGTGGTGGCGGGCGCGGGCTCGCCCGCGCAGGTCTTGCCGGGCGACGCGTAGACGGAACACGCGAGTTCGCGGTCGCCCACCTTGAGCGTCTCGATCGTCCACGTGCCGGCCGCGTGAGCGTCGCGTCCGCGCGAGCAGAGCGGGCACGACGCGGGGGCGGGACGGAGTTCCTCCGTCGCGGAGGTCGCGCGCTCGCCGCCGCTCAGCTTCATCCGCGACTCGACAGCGAGGGTGATGAGCGCGTCCGACTTGCGGGTGAGCGTCGTCCGGCGACGGAGGCGGAGCCCGTCGCGCTCGACGTCGTGTTCGACGCTCGAGCCCTCGCCGAAGGCGGACCAGCCGGCGAAGGGGTCGAGGTCGAAGCGCAGGGGCGCGGGCGGCGGCGCGGGCGGTTTGCCGCAGCCGGCCAGCAGGAGGAGGAACAGGAGCGGTCGTCGCATCGCTTTAAAAAGGAAACGGGGGCGGAAGCCTTGCGGTTCCGCCCCCGTGGAAAAGTCGATCGGGTTACTTCTTCTCGAACTTGACGACGCTCTGCTTCATGGTGGCCATTTCCATCTTCACCATGCCGCCCGGAACGTCCTCGCTGTACCAGATCTTCATCTTCTGGGCGTCCGGCGTCGCTTCGCCCTTGCAGTTCTTGTCCGCGGAGGCCATGACCTTGCACTTCACGTCCTTGTCGCCGACCTTCACCGTCTCCTCGGACCACTTGCTCTCGTCCTTGTGATCCTTGAAGGCCTTGCTGCAGAGCGGGCAGTTGCCGTCCGCGGCGCCGCCCGTCTTGGGCTTCGGCACCTTCTCCTCGCCCGGCGTCTTCATTTCCTGGTCGCCGACCTTCATGATCATCTCGGTCTTCAGCACGTGCTCGTCGCCACCCTTCGTGTCGAGCGTCTTGATGGTCTTCGTCTTCATTCCCGAAGCTTCCATCTCGACTTCGATCATGGAACCGACGCCGAACTTGCCCCAGATCTCGTAGGGATCGAGCGGCTTGTTGGCGGGCGCCGCGGCCCCACCGCCGCCGGTCTTGCCGTCGCCGGTCTTACCATCGCCGGTCTTGCCGTCACCGGTCTTGCCGGTGCCCGTGCCGCTGTCGCACGCCAGGGCGATACAGACCGGCAGGATGAACAGGATTCGACGCATGCCTTCTTCCTCCTATGATTTTAAAGTCGCCAGCTCGTCTGAGAATACCGTCAGGACCGCGAAAGGACGAGAAAGGATACCCCGACCCTGCGATTCAGACAAGAGATAAAGTCCCGTCATGCCTCGCGACATGACGGGACCATCAATCAGGTTCGGATTACGCATTCGGCACGTGGCTGCCGATCTTGCGGACGATCATGCCCAGGAGCGGGATCTTGTTGAGGAACGGCACGGGCTCCTGCTTCTTGTTGAGCACGTTGAGCGTCCCCTTGATCGCGATGAAGAGCCAGAGCAGCCAGTAGACGTTGATGACCAGCACGTAGAGCGACCAGAAGCCCGCGGGGATGAACGTCAGGAAGCCCGCGAGCGTCGCCGTGATGAACGTGGTGGCGTAGAGCACGCCGTACGTCAGGAACGTGAAGACCAGGAAGACGAACCCCTGCGCGTTGTGGTACCGCGCGAACTGGTTCTGCTTCTTCATCAGGAAGCCGAGAACCCAGAGCAGGCCCCAGTACGACAGGATGGCCGGAACCTTGCCCTCCTCGCACGTCTTGTCGTCCACCGGCGCGGCGGCGACCTCGGTGCCGGTCTCGCCGGCGGGCGCGCTCGACGCGCCCCCGGCCTTCGGCTCCGCCTTCGCTTCCGGCTTCGACTCGGCCTTCGCGTCGGCCTGCTTGTCGGTCGTGAGCGGGGCGCGTTTCTCGGCGGCCGCGGGTGCGGACGCAGCCGGGGCGGCCTGGGAGGCCGCCGGAGCTGGAGCCGACGACGACGCCGCGGGCGCGGCCACGTAGTCGAGCGGCGGCGGCACGTCCTCGAGGTGCGTGGCGAATTCCGCAACGTCGCCCGCGCGGGTCCACGCCTTCATGCCCTTGCGCCAGGCGAGCGTCGCGTGGTCGAGCTTCTCGGCCGCGACGAGATCGGCGATCGATTTGTCGTCGTGCGGGCCGTTCTTCTTCCCGTCGATGTTGAAGAACCACTTCACGGGTTCGGCGGGGACGGCGGGCTTGCTCGGGGCAGGTTGCTCGACCCTGGGCGCGGCCGGCGCCTCGACGGCCTTGACCGCGGGATTCGCCGACGAGGACGGCGTCCGCTTCTCCTCCTTCACCGCGGGCGGATTCGACTCGGCCTTGCGGCCTTCGCTCACCGCGGGGATCGCGGAGGCGGACGGAGTCTTCTTCTCTTCGACCGCCGGCAGGTTCGACGCCGACGGCGTCTTCTCGGCGAACTTGAGCGTCCGTGCCTCGATGGTGATCTCGTTCGGGAACGCGATGAGCGCCTTGCACTTCTTGCACGCGTACTTCTTGCCGTCGGTGGCGGCGAGCCCGGTGTAGATCGCGCCGCACTTCATGCACGCGAGCACCGACTTGCCGATCGTCGCGAGGATCTGGTCGGCCTGCTCCGCGCTGATCACGCCCTGCTCGACCAGGAACGGCGCGAGCGGGCGCTCCTCGATGCCGGCGAGGTCGTCGTTGGAGACGAGCCCCTGCTTGGCGACGATGAACGCAAAGACGTCGTCCAAGCCCTTGCTGATGCCCTGAACGGTCGCAACCATGACAATCCCTCCCACAGGTACGGTGATGAAAAGGCGGCCCGACCCCCGGTTACGCGGATTTGGCCTCGCGGAGCTCCGCGTAGCGGTTGAGCACGCGGTCGGCCTCCTCGCGCAGCGACTCGGCGATGTCGAAGTGGCCCTCCTCATCGAGCACGTCGGCGCGGACCATGAGTTCGCGGTAGCGATCGAGGAGCGTGGCGCGGATGTCGGTCGTCATGACAAGTCCTCCCAAGACCAATCCAATGCCCTGTGGAAAAGGGATGGCGGATCGGGGGTTACATCCTTCCTTCCCGCTTCCCGGCCCGGCGTTTGGACGCGATAATGGCCGCCGGGCGGCGTACAGCAGGGCGCGAGGTTCGAGATGGACACGTCGATCGGCGGGTCGCACCGCTCGTTCCCGACGACGATCTGGAGCGACATTCTCGCCGCGGCGGATCCGGCCGCGCCGGACTACCGCGACCGGCTCGACGCCCTCGTGCGCGGGTACTGGAAGCCCGTCTACGCCTACGTCCGCGCCGCGTGGAAGAAGTCCGTCGAGGACGCCAAGGACCTCACGCAGTCCTTCTTCACGCACCTGCTGGAGAAGGACACGATGGCCCGCGTGCGGCCCGACCGGGGCAGCTTCCGCGGCTACCTGAAGAAGGCGCTCAAGCACTTTCTCATCGACGCCGACCGCGCGAAGAGCGCGCGCGAGCCGGATCGGCCGGTCTTCAGCCTCGAGGCCGCGCCCGCGGAGCTCGAGCGCCTCGGCCCCGCCGCCCCCGACGAACCGCCCGACCGCGCGTACGACCGCGAGTGGTTCCGCTGCCTCTTCGACGCCGCGATCGCCGACCTCCACGCGTTCCTGAAGGCGGAGGGCAAGCCGCTCTACTTCGACATCTTCCGCATGTATTGCATCGACCCGACCATGCCGCGCGACACCGCGCGCAGCTCGACCTTCCTGCAGGGCGCGGAGACGGGGCGCATCGGCCCCACCTACCGCGACATCGCGCTCGCCCTCGGCGTGAACGAGTCGGACGTGCGCAACCACCTCAACTATTGTCGCTCGACGTTCCGGTCGCTCCTGCGGAGGAGGATCCGCGAGTACGTCGCGGGGGACGAGGACGTGGATCCGGAACTCGAAGCGGTGCTGCGAGGATGAGCCGGAGCGCGGCCGGCCTCCTCCTGTTTCTCTGCGGGTGCGCGACAGCGCGCCCGCCTGAACCGCCGCCGCCCGACACCCTCTTCGAGCGCGTGCCCGTCTTCAAGGGAGTCCACGGCGCGCGCGTGGCGTTCGCGGACCTCGACGCCGACGGCCGGCCCGACTGCGTGATCGACCGTACGCGCGTCTTCATGAACCGTCGTGGCGCGTTCGAGGAGGTGAAGTCCGGGCTCGCCGGCGTGCGCATCGACTTCGTGCAGTTCGGCGACGTCGACGGCGACGGATGGCTCGACGCGTTCACGGGCGGACCCGAGAACGCAATCTGGTTCGGCGACGGCGGCGGCGGATTCTCTCGCGCGAAGGAGACGGGCCTCGGGGTGGACGAGAAGAAGGAGGCGCCGATCTCCGCGTGCTTTCTCGATTACGACCGCGACGGCGTGCTCGATCTGTTCGTCGCGCAGCAGTACGTCGACTACGCGAAGGGCCTCGAGGCGTTTCCGAGCCGCCTCTTCCGCGGGCGCGGCGACGGCACGTTCGAGGACGTCACGGAGAAGGCGGGACTCCTCGGCGTCGCGGAGCCCGGCGCGCGCGCGAGCCGCAAGCCCGCCTACGGATGCGCGCACGCCGACTGGAACAACGACGGCCTCCAGGACATCCTCGTCTGCACCTACGGCCGGCAGTGGAACCGCCTCTGGCGCAACAACGGCGACGGCACCTTCACGGACGTCGCCGAGGAGACGACGCTCGACGGCGACGGCGACCGCACCGGCACGTACACCGACGAGGTGAAGGAGCTCATGAAGCAGCGGGGAAACCCGCTCACCGACGAGAAGCCGTTCCGCGCGAACGGCAACACGTTCGACGCCGCGGTCGCGGACGTCGACGGCGACGGCGACCTCGACGTCTTCCTCGCCGAGATCACGCACTGGTGGGCGGGCCCGTCGAGCGACAGGTCGATGCTCCTCGTCAACCTCGGCGCCTCGGGCGGGTTCCGCTTCCGCCGCGAGCCGGACCGCCTCGAGCGCCGGCACGCCGTCGACCGCTGGAACCAGGGCGACCTCCACGCGGGGTGGCTCGACGTCGACAACGACGGCCGGCTCGATCTCGTCGTCGCGTCGAGCGACTACCCGGACCGCCAGCTGCTGCGGCTCTGGCGCCAGCGCGCCGACGGCTCGTTCGACGACTGGACGGCGCGGCTCGGCTTCGAGTGGGTGAACGCGAGCCAGATCTCGTTCGGCGACTTCGACCGCGACGGCGCGACCGACCTCCTCGTCGGCACGAACAACATGCGGCTCACGCCCGCGCAGGTGCGCGAGCACGACCTCTCGGTCGGCCTCTTCCGCAACACGTGCGCGGCCGCGTGCGGCAACGGGTTCTTCAACCTGCGACTCCTCGGCCCGTCGGTCGGCGCGCGCGTGACGATCTGGATCGAAGGCCGCCGGCAGACGCGCGAGGTGCACGGCGGGCTCGGGCATGCGGGGCACCGCGACGACACGGACTGCCGCTTCGGCGTCGCGAAGGCGCGCGTCGTCGATCGCGTCGAGGTGCGCTGGCCGGACGCGTCGGGGACGGTGCAGACGTTCGAGCGCGTCGAAGCGAACCGGTTCTACGAACTGGAGAAGGGCGGAGCGCTGCGCGGAAAATGAAAGAGGCGCCGACCCCGCGAGGAGCCGGCGCCCCGGGATTTCCGTCGGGCTACTTCTTCGCCTCGAACTTCACGACCGTCATCTTCATCTGGGCCGTTTCCATCTTCACCATGCAGCCCGGGACCTCGGTGCTGTACCAGAGCGTGGACTTCGGCATGTCCTGACCGCTGCACATCTTGGCGGCGGTCTCGTACTTCGCGCACTTCAGCTCCTTGTCGCCGATCTTGAGCGTCTCCTCGCTCCACGTGCCCATGTCCTTGTGCTCCGAGTACTTCTTCTTGCAGAGCGTGCACTCGCCGTCGGCCCCGCCGGCCTTGGGCTTCGCGACCTTCTCCTCGCCCGGCGTCTTGATCTCCTGGCCGCCCGCCATCATGACCATCTCGGTCTTCAGGACGTGCTCCTCCTCGCCCTTCTTGTCGAGCACCTTGTTCGTCGTCATCTTCATCCCCGCCGTCTCCATCTCGAAGCTGACGGACGAGCCTTCCTTGAGCGCGTTCCAGGAGGTCCAGGGGTCGTACTTCGTCATGTCCTGGGCGCCCGCGGGCGCGGCCAACAAGGCCACGCACGCCGCCGCGAACAGAGCCTTCTGCATCCGAGTCTCCTCAAAAAATTAGTACAGGGGGAGAATCATAGCGATTACACGACGCGAAGCAAGCGGGGTATGACACGAAGCGCATGCTGGAGTTCGCCCTCGTCCTCCTCGTTCAGCTCTTCGAGGACTCCTCCGCCGTGTCCGGCCTCAAGGGGGAGCCCGGCGCGGCCGTCGCGTTCGTCGACATCGACGCCGACGGTGCGCCCGACGTCGTCGTCGAGAAGACGAAGATCTTCCTCAACCGCGGGGGGAAGTTCGTGAAGGCGGGCGAACTCCCGAAGAGCGCGCGCGACTACAGCGGGATGCAGGCCGGCGACGTGAACGGCGACGGCTTCCCGGACCTCGTGCTCCTGCGCATCACCGACCCGCGCAACCCGTCGTTCAAGGAGGACGGCCTGCGCAACGAGCTCTGGATCGGCGACGGGAAGGGCGGGTTCACGAGGAAGGAGTCCGGGATCGAGACGTACGCGGAGTCGTCCATCAGCGCGTGCTTCCTCGACTACGACCGCGACGGAAGACTCGACCTCTTCGTCGCGAACGCCTTCGACGACTGGAGCCGCGGCGAGCGCGCGCACCCGAGCCGCCTCTTCCGCGGTCGCGGCGACGGCACGTTCGAGGACGTCACGGAGAAGGCGGGCCTCCTCCTCAAGGACGCCCCCGGGGACGACCCGAAGGCGCGGCGGCCCGCGTTCGGCGTCACGCACACCGACTGGGACAACGACGGGTGGCAGGACATCCTCGTCTGCACCTACGGACGGCAGGCGAACCGGCTCTGGCGCAACAACCGCGACGGCACGTTCACGGACGTGGCCGCCGAGACGACGTTCGACGGCGACGACGACCGCAGCGGCGCCTACACCGACGAGGTGAAGGAGCTCTTCCGCCGCCGCCACGGCCGGCCGATCGGGGACGAGCCCGCGTGGCGCTCCCACGGGAACACCTTCGACGCGGGCGTGGCGGACGTCGACGGCGACGGCGACATGGACGTCTTCCTCGGCACGATCCAGCACTGGTGGGCCGGGCCATCGAGCGACCGGTCGGTGCTGCTCGTGAACCAGGGGGTCGCCGGCGGATGGAAGTTCAAGCGGGCCGCGGACGCGATCCGGCGCGTCGTGCCCGAGAAGAACTGGGACCTCGGCGACCAGCACGTCGGGTGGCTCGACGTGGACAACGACGGCCGGCTCGATCTCGTGATCGCGATGAGCGACTATCCGGAGGGGCAGTACCTCCGGCTCTGGCGGCAGAACGGGGACGGGACGTTCGACGACTGGACGGAGAAGCTCGGGTTCCTGTGGGAGGCGGCGAGCCAGATTTCGTTCGGCGACTTCGACCGCGACGGCGCCACGGACATCCTGGTCGGGACGAAAGGGATGCGGCTCCCGCCGGAGAAGCTGAAGACGAAGGACATGTCCGTCGGACTCTGGCGCAACCGCGCGGCGGCGGTCGCGGGAAACCGCTTCCTGTCGCTCCGGCTCGGGGGCCGGGCGGTGGGCGCGCGCGTGACGGTGGTGACGGGCGCCTCGCGTCAGATCCGCGAGGTGTACGGCGGGCTCGGGCTCGCGGGACACCGCGACGACGAGGAGTGCCGCTTCGGCGTGGCGAAGGCGGAACGCGTGGACGCGGTGATCGTGCGCTGGCCGGACGGGGAGACGGAGACATTCGAGGACGTGGGGACGAACCGCCACTACGCGCTGGAGAAGCATGGCGCGCTGCGGATCGTGAAGTAGAATCTCGCGCGTGCAGCTCACCGCGCAGGACGTCGCGCGATTCCCCCGGCCCGGCACGACCGCCCCCGCGAAGATCGCCTTCGCCCCCGACGGGAAGCGGATCACCTACCTCTTCAGCGAGACGGGCGGCCTCGCACGCGCGCTCTGGGAGATGGACCTCGAGTCGGGCGCGAAGCGCGTCCTCTATTCCGCCTCCGGCGGCGGTCCGATGTCGCGCGACGAGGAACTCCGCCGCGAGCGGCAGCGCCTCCGCGAAACCGGCGTCACCCACTACGCGTGGGCGGCCGACGCGAACACGCTCCTCGTCCCGCTCGACGGGGACGCGATCGTCGACGGCAGGGTGGTCGAACGCGGCGTCATCGACCCGCAGATCTCGCGCGACGGGAAGACGCTCGCGTTCGTGCGCGAGAACGAAGTGTGGGCGAACGGCCGGCGGCTCACGCACGACGCGCAGCCCGGCGTGACCAACGGGCTGGCGGATTACGTCGCGCAGGAGGAGATGCACCGGTCGACCGGGCTGTGGATCTCGCGCGACGGCGCCCGCGTCGCGTTCGAGCAGGCCGACGAGCGGCACATCCCCGTCTACCCGATCGTCCACCAGGGCAAGGACCGGCCGGAGATCGAGGAGCATCGCTACCCGTTCGCGGGCGCGGCCAACCCGAAGGTGAGGCTCGGCGTCGTCGCCGTCACGGGCGGGCCCGTGACCTGGATGGACCTCGGCGACGCGGAGTATCTCGCGCGCGTGACGTGGGCGCCGGACGGCCGCCTCTTCGTGCAGACGCAGTCGCGCGACCAGAGGCGCCTGGAGCTGCGGGCGTTCGATCCGACGACGGGGAAAGGCACGACACTCGTCGTCGAGGAGTCGCCGCTCTGGGTGAACCTGCACGACGCGCTGCGGGTCCTCGACTCGGGCGAGTACGTGTGGGCGAGCGAGCGGACCGGCTTCCGCAATCTCTACCTCTATCGTGGGGGCGAGTGCGTGCGCGCGCTGACGAAGCTCGACTGGCCGGTCGACGCGGTGCTCCGCGTGACGAAGACGCACGCCTGGTTCGCGGGGCACGGCGGGACGCCGACGGAGCGGCACATCCACCGCGTGCCGCTGGCGGGCGGGCCGGTCGAGCGCGTATCGACGGACGCGGGCTGGCATGACGCGGTCGTCTCCAGGACCGGCGACGACTGGGTCGACATCCACGAGAGCCGCACGCGGCCGATGACGGTGACGCTCCACGGGCGGAGGGCGCACGGGGTGCACGCGCCTGAGTCGGTCGACCTGCCGTCGCCCGAGCATTTCACGTTCGCGTCGCGCGACGGGGCGACGCTGTGGGGGGCGCTCTACAAGCCGGCGAAGCTCCCGGCGCCGCTTCTCGTGAGCGTGTACGGCGGCCCGCACGTGCAGATGGTCCACGACACGTGGCTGCAGACGGTCGACCTCCGCGCGCAGTGGCTCGCGCAGTGGGGCTTCCTCGTCCTCAAGGTGGACGGGCGCGGTTCGAACCGTCGCGGGCTCGCGTTCGAGGGCGCGATCGCCGAGCGGATGGGCGACCCCGAGGTGCGCGACCAGGTGGACGGCGTGCGCGCGGTCGAGAAGATGGGGCTCGTGGACCGCGGGCGCGTCGGCATCTACGGCTGGAGCTACGGCGGCTACATGACGCTCATGTGCCTCTGCAAGGCGGCGGACGTCTTCCGGGCGGGCGTCGCGGGCGCGCCCGTGACGCACTGGGACGGCTACGACACGCACTACACCGAGCGCTACATGCGGACGCCGCAGGCGAATCCGGACGGCTACCGCGACGGCTCCGTGATGGCGCATGTCGAGAAGCTCGTCGGAAAGCTCCTCGTCATCCACGGGATGCTCGACGAGAACGTGCACTTCCGCCACACGGCGCGGCTGATGGACGCGCTCGAGAAACTCGGCAAGCGCTACGAGCTCATGGTGCTGCCGAACGAGCGCCACATGCCGCGCGATCCGGCGGTGCTGGCGGGCGAGGAGGAGCGGCTGCGGGAGTTCTTCGAGCGGAACCTGTAGCTACTTCTTCCCCTCGAACTCGACGACCTCCGCGCTGAACTTGCCCTGGTCGCCCTCGAGCGCGAACTTCGCCGCCCCGCCCGGGACGTCGGAGCTGAACCAGAACGAGCCTTTCATCTCGCCCATGCGTCCCTTGAGGGCGCCTTCGAGTTTCACGCACGACAGCTTCTTGCCGGCGACCGTCACCTCCTCGCCGAACTTGACCGCGACGAACTCCGCCTCGTCGTCGCCCTTCGTCGTGAACTTGACCGCCGCGTCGGCGCCCTCGGCGAACCAGTAGCGGATCTCGCTGTCCTTGCCGTTCCGCGAGCGGGACGACTTCCAGATCGTGCACTTGTATTCCTTGCCGTCGATCTTGAGCGTCTCCTCGCCGTCCTTCTTCGGGACGGACTCGACCGTCTCGCTCTCCTGCGTCTGCCCGGAGGCCTCGGTGGTGACCGCGAGCGTGAACTCCTTGTCGTCCGCGGCCGAGAGCTCCTGGCGCGTGCCGAGTTCCAGCTGCTGGCCGCCGAGGTCGACGCTCATCTTGAAGCGCGCGAAGGAGCCCTTCCTCCACTTGAGCCAGGGGTGGCGCTTCGTGTCGACGTCCTGGGGGAGGAGGGCGAGCGCGAGAACCGCGAGCGCGAATCGGATCATGCGGGCTCCTTGATGGAAGGCGGTACCATACCACGCAGCAGGATGGAAAACACCCCGCGCGCCCCCGGTCGTATCACTCTTGCATGCCGGACACGGCCTCGATGAACCTCCACGTGAGCGACGACGCGCTGGCGCGCCGCGCGCAGACCGGCGACCAGGACGCCCTGCGCACGCTCATCCGCCGCCTCTACCCCGGCGTCCGCGCGTTCGTCTTCCGCATGCTCCGCCACGAGGAGGACGCCCGCGACGTCACGCAGGACGTCTTCCTCCGCATGGTCGCCCACATCCACGAGTACCGCGGCGAGTACAAGTTCACGACCTGGCTCTTCCGCATCGCCATCAACCGCGCGCGCGACATCCAGCGCACCCGCGGCCGCGCCATGGCCGACATCGCCGGCCTGCCGGAGACCGCCGACGGCGTCGACGGGCCCGACGGGCTCGTCGCGACCGACGAAAGCCGCGAGCGCGTGCTCGCCGCCGTGCGCGACCTCCCCGACACCGTGCGCGAGTCGCTCCTCCTGGCCTACCAGGTCGGCCTCTCGCATGCGGAAATCGCGTCCATCCTCGGCGTCACCGCGAACGCCGTGAAACTGAGAGTCCACAAGGCGCTCCAGCTGCTGCGCCAGCGCCTGCGCAAGGAGACCCGATGAGCCAGCACACCCCGTGGCCGACCCTCGACCGATACGCGCACGACCTGCTCGACAGCGCGGACCGCCGCGCCGTGGACGCGCACGTCCACGAGTGCGCCGACTGCACCGCGTCCCTGCGGCGCCTGCGCGGCGAGGAGGAGTCGCTCCGGCAGGCGCTCGCGCCGGAGGACGCCGACGAGGAGGCCGTCGAACAGGTGATCGCGGCGCTCCCGGACGCGGCGGCCCGGAGCGCCTCCACGCCCCCGGCCCGCCGCCTGGGCGCGCTCGTGCCGCTGCTCGCGGCCGCCGCCCTGATCGCCGTCGTCATCGTCGCCACGATGCAGGCGCCGCGCCCCGCGGAGGACGATCCCGTCGCCTCCGCCGTGCAGGCGTACGCCGCGGGCCGCCCGGGCGCCGACGCCGCGCTCGTCCGCCTCGGCCGC
>Ga0187893_10003574_pt1 | contig 31237 bp, 34 predicted proteins | sample MA1701074metaG_FD_139574 | JGI IMG/M metagenome (GOLD analysis project Ga0187893, IMG submission 139574) | White microbial mat communities from a basaltic lava cave in the Kipuka Kanohina Cave System on the Island of Hawaii, USA - MA170107-4 metaG ...
CCACGCAGCTTCATCCTTTCTTTTCTTTTCACTCATTCTGTCGAGCTGCTTTACCAGCTTTTCAATTTTTTTTTCTGATGAGGGAAGATGAATAAATCCCGGCAGTTGCAATACATCGGCCAGCATCACAAAGTTTGGAGCATAAGTAAGCAAACTCTTTAAAGCAATATCACCCATCTTTACGCAGGTGTCGGCTTTAAATAAATTGGCGCCTCCATAAACAGTATGCACTGGTTGCCGATCAGGCTTATCACCGGGATAAGTTTGCTGAAATTTTAAATTGGCAGTCTTTAGTGAATCGAGCAGGTTCTCCTTTTCGGAGTCAGCAATCGAAAAATTCATATTGAAAAGTTTTGCTAATGTAAAAATTTTACCTGCGATGCCGTATATTATTTGTTTGTGAAGAATTTTTCAGGAACCCCGGTAGGTAGAATACCCAAATGGGTTCAGCAAAAGCGGTATATGATAATGTTCATCACGGGTTATTTCAAATACAATCTCGACACAAGGATAAAAAGTATCCATTTCCAACTTATCAAAATATTCTTTGGTTTCAAAACGCAATTTATAAGCTCCATGTTCCGGCTTGAAGTCTTTTTGCAGAAGCTGAGGAATACGTCCATCATCGTTGGTAATGGCTTTTGCCAATTCTTCCCACAGACCGTTTACATTTTGATATAAAATGACCGTCACTTCTTTAGCTGGTTTTCCTTTGCTTGTATCGAGTATATGCGTGGTGATCTTGCTCATTCCAATAACTTTTCAATGCGAAGCTTTGTTATTTTATTTTGTTCATCTGCAGCGATCTCTATTTCCACTTCAGGACTGTTTTGCAAACGTGTTTGCAGCATGGTCAGCATTTCATCTGCGGTTTTGCCGGCAGCACATACGATAAAGATATAGCCAAATTTTTCCTCGTATAGTTTATTTGCCTTAGCTAATGATTCCAATGTTTGCTCCGATGCGGCAGTTACTCCACTTTGTTCTCCTGATGCCCATGTTGCAGCAGAGGCAAACTTCGTTTTAAGCGATTCAACATCGCCAATTTTAGGATGATGTGAAAAAGCTTCTTTCCAATCTTGTTCACTGCAGAAAAACCATTGTTCTTCGGCGTCTTCCAGCAATTCTACCATATCATCGGCAGGAAAAAATGGTAACATTTTCCTGACCCAGGCAGTGGAACCACAGCATTTCAGCAACGCTTCTTTGAGCTGCTCCTTTGGAAGAATATTTAATTCGTGTAAAGTCATTCTATACTGGTGAATACAGGGATTCTGTTGACGCAGCTTATTTCAGCTTCTTCATCTTCACCATTTCAATTCTTGTGTCACTAACGCTAAGCACATCAAATTCGTAGTCATCAATAATGATGCGTTCTTTCTGCTGCGGAATGGTTTCATGAAAATTGATGATATAACCCGACAATGTTTCCGAATCGTTTTCAGGAAATTCAAAACCGTATTTTTCTTCGAGATAATCCATCTCCAGCCGTCCTGAAAAAATGAATTCATTTTCAGCTATCTGCTTTTCTACAAATTTTTCTGTATCGTATTCATCTTTTATTTCGCCAAACAATTCTTCGAGCACATCTTCCATGGTGATAATGCCCGCAGTGCCGCCAAATTCATCCACCACCCAGGCAATGCTTTTTCTTTCTTTGCTGAATTTGCTGATAAGATCTGCAGCACTCATGCTTTCGGGCACAGCAGGTATGGGCAATAAGATGGATTGAATGCTTTGTGGTTTTTTAAAAAAGTCAAGCTGATGTATATAACCTGACAGGTGATCAATATTATCTTCATAAACAACCAACTTGCTTAATCTTGTTTCTACAAACTTTTTCTTTACTTCTTCAATCGAAGAATTGAGCGTAATGCCTACAATTTCTTTTCTTGGCACCAGGCATTGACGAATTTTTACTTTGGGAAATTCCTGTGCGTTTTCAAGCAACTGTGTATTGCGGTCCTGCCTTTCCTCATCAATGTTTTGCTGAAAAAGGTTTTTCAGTTCGCTGTGTGTAAGCGGTTCTTTGTGTTTATCCACTCTTACATTGAAAACATATTTAAGCAGCCATTCTGCCAGGCTGATAAATCCTTCTGCGATGGGAGAAAACATCTGGTAAAAAAAATCAATGACCAGTGAAAGCCTGGTGAGCAGTATATTACTCCTTCTCCGGAAAATTGCTCTTGGAATAAATTCCGCCAATATTAAAACAACAAACGTGGCAATAGCTATTTCAACAATTATATGAACAAGATCAGAGCCAACATTTAAATATTTCCAAACAGGCTCCATCACAGAGCTTATCTGCAGGCTGAAGAAGACAAGAAAAACATTATAGCCAATCAGCGTAGTGCCGATAAAACTGGCGGGAGCATCAACGAACTTGGCCAGCAAATGGCCTGCTGTGCCGCCTTGTTTTTTTCTTAATTCAATTGTAAACCGGTTAGCACTGTAATAGGCCATTTCAATGCCGGCGAAAAAACCCATTAACAAAAGGGTAAGCACAAACCAGGTTATCGTTTTCCATTCAACCATGAAGTAAAGATAATAAAGGCTTTGCAATGACTTCGTGATGGAAACTCATTACATCTAAATGTCAGGCGAATTAAATTGAAAAACAAGGTCAGGGAAGCTGCAAGAATTCTTTTACCATTTCTTCTGCCTTGTTGCAGGCTTTTTGCAGGTCGTCGTTTAGAATGCTTTTGGAAAAATGCTCTTTAAATGATATTTCATAAGAGGCTTTATTAACTCTTGCTTGCAAAGATTCGGCTGTTTCTGTTCCTCTTGATTCAAGTCTTCTTTTCAATTCAGCAACAGATGGCGGTTCAATAAAAATAGTAAGCGATGTGTCTGGATATTGTTGCTGCACATGAATAGCGCCCTTGACATCTATATCCAGCAACGGGCATTTATTATTATCCCATATTCTTTGCAATTCACTTTTCAGTGTGCCATAATATTTTCCTTCATATACCATTTCCCATTCCACAAATTCATTGTGCTGTATCTTTTGTTTAAACTCCTGCAGGGGAATAAAATAATAATCAATACCATGTGTTTCATAACTGCGGGCTTCTCTTGTAGCTGCTGAAATAGAGAAAGCCAGTTGAGGAAAAGTTTTTAAAAGATGGCGGGTGATAGATGTTTTACCGGCGCCGGATGGAGCTGTGATGATGATGATCTTATTTTGGAAAAAACCCATGTGCAAAGAAAGGGAAAAGATAGTTACAGGTTACAGGTAAACTGTAACAAAAATCAGATGGAACTCAATTGATAAACGCTATACTCTTTTTATATCCGCTCCCAACTTCTTCAATCTTTCATCAATATACTGATACCCTCTGTCAATCTGTTCAATGTTCTGAATAACACTTTTTCCTTCGGCGCTTAAGGCAGCAATCAATAACGAAACGCCAGCCCTTATATCAGGGCTGCTCATGGTAATGCCTCTTAATTTTTGTTCTCTTTCTAATCCGATCACAACAGCACGGTGCGGATCGCATAAAATGATCTGTGCGCCCATGTCAATCAGTTTATCAACAAAGAACAAACGGCTTTCAAACATTTTTTGATGAATCAACACACTGCCTTTTGCCTTTATGGCTGTTACGAGTACAATACTTAAAAGATCAGGTGTAAAGCCTGGCCACGGATGATCATAGATGGTAAGGACGCCGCCATCGAAATAACGGCTCACTTCATAGATCTCCTGCGATGGAATATGAATATCATCACCTTTAAAATTTAGTTGAATACCCAATTGCCTGAATTTTTCAGGAATAACGCCGAGATGTTCTATACCTGCATCTTTAATGGTAATATCACTTTGCGTCATAGCCGCAAGCCCAATAAAAGAGCCTACTTCAATCATATCAGGCAACATGCGATGTTCTGCGCCGCCCAAATAATCTACTCCTTCAATTGTCAGTAAATTGCTGCCAATGCCGCTGATCTTTGCACCCATACCATTGAGCATTTTGCAAAGCTGCTGTGTGTAAGGCTCACAGGCTGCATTGTAAATAATTGTTGTTCCCTTTGCCATTACCGCTGCCATGATGATATTGGCTGTACCAGTAACAGAAGGTTCATCGAGCAACATTTTTGTTCCTTTCAGATCAGGCGCTTCCAAATGAAAAAAACCATCTTCAGGATGATAGTTGAATGAAGCGCCTAATTTTTCAAAGCCAATAATATGTGTATCCAATCTTCTTCTGCCGATCTTATCTCCGCCGGGTTTTGGTATAAATGCTCTTCTGTATCGTGCCAGCATAGGGCCCGCCAGCATTACAGAGCCTCTCAATCTTCCGCTTTTCTTTTTATAATCTTCGCTGTGCAGGTAATCAATGTTTACATTATCGGCCTGGAAAATGCAAGTGTGACGATCAGGCCTTGAAATTTTTACATTCATTTCACCCAATAACTCTATCAATAAATTCACATCGAGTATGTCGGGTATATTGCTGATAGTAACTTTTTCGGGTGTTAATAGTACGGCGCTTATAATTTGCAAGGCTTCGTTCTTTGCGCCCTGGGGAATGATCTCGCCTGATAATTTATTTCCGCCTCTTACTTCAAAAGAATGCATTGTTAAAAGTTAACTAGTTATAATAAAAGAGAGGCTGCAAGGTAATTTTTTAATAGAATAGGCATGAATGAAAATTAAAAAGGTTGACTATAAACCTGTCAACCTTTCAATATTCTTTGATCTATCAGCTTAGTATCTTTTTTTCTTAAACTTACCACCACCGCCACCACGATCATTTCTGTCATTGCGGAACTGCCCACCGCCGCCACCGCCACCACGCTGCTGGAATTTTCCTCTTGGTTTACCATAACCACCACGATCTCTGTCACGATTGTCTTGTGTACGGTAAGCTTTCACATAAGGAGTATTGGTAAAGGTGAGCTGCCCATTAGTAATGTTTGTGAGTTCACTTTGTATGCCATCATCATGAACCACTTCTTTATGCCAGTTGTTATAGGCCAGTTTCATGTAATAGGCTATAGCATTGGCAAATCCTGCACGTTTATCTGCGTCGCCTTCATTCAATGCTTTTTTGATCACCACTTCCAGATTTTTGCCAAGATGAGAATGTTTGGGGTAACGTTTTGGATAAGGAAGCGGGTGCGGTTTTTCGCTCAGAGATTCCCTTGTGGGTATGGGATAGGGAGATTTTACTTCCAACTTAAAATCTGAAATAAAAAACAAATGATCCCAAAGTTTGTGACGGAAGTCTTCAACATTTTTCAAATGCGGGTTTAAAAAACCCATCAATTCAATGACCGCATGTGCATTGCGTTGCCTGCGTTCAGGGTCTTCAATGCTTAGAAGGTGTTCGATCATTTTCTGAACATGCCTTCCGTATTCCCGCATGGCAAGGTTATTTCTCGTAGTATTATATTCCATTGAAATAAGTTAGTAGAAAAGCAAATGTAGATAAAGAAATCGGAAGTCAGAGGTCTGCAGTCAGGCTCCCCACCTGTACAACTTAATCTATTAAATAATATTGAGTATTTGAGACAAGTATTATTTAAAAAGACCCTTTAAGATTTGGGGTAAAAGAAAGGGGCCCCGAACCAAGGCCCCTTTTACAAGCCACCATCCTCTTCCACCTAAGAGGTCATTTAATTAAAAGTTGAGTGACGCTGGATTCAAGGCTTTTTTTATCGGTAACCCTTAACCAATACACCCCGGGAACCACCGTGGCTACCTCCATATAAGGCGATCCAACTGCTACATTTACATCTTTTCTCATCGCCACCTGACCCTGCGTAGTTAAAAGCTGGATATTGTAATATCCGTGCTGTTTATTATCAAATTTGATACCAACAATCCCTTTTGACGGATTGGGATAGACAGAAAATTTTGCTCTAACGGAACTTTCCAGTGCATGCTGTATAATATTACTATAGCGAACATACCCATTGGCATAAACCTGCTTTATCCTGAAATAAAAAATGCCTTCTTCTCCTTTGGCAACGGAATATGGTAGTTTATATAGCGCATTGACTTTATTGCTTTTTGGTAAAACACCAATACTTGAAAATTGTTTGCCATCTTTACTTATTTCTGCTTCATAATAATATTCCGCCAGCGCATCATCATATCCTGTCCAGGTCAGCTCTACATCCGAGTTAGTTATTTTTTGAATATTAAAAGCATGAACATTTAAGGGTAATACTGATGCAGGGCAGGTGCAGTATTCAAAATGAAAATTGACCTGCGCAGAGCTTAGAACCAATGTAGAACTGCTACCCCCCGGTACCACCCCGATTGCAGAAGCATTTACATCATAGTTATAAGCAACACTATCGGTACCATAAAACTGAACAATGGTTGCCGAGTCATTGATATTGGAACAAAGCACTCTTGTTAAAACAGTATCTGATCCTTTAGAATAAAAATCAGTGCCTGCGGATGGTACTCCATCATAAGCTGTGAGTGGAAAAGGCCCGAAATTAAGGTTAGCTGTACTGGTAAGCGGCGTTATAATACCGGGCCCTGTTATTTGGTCTGTACGGTCGTAAGTATAGTTGGCGTTTTGTGCCGATGATGAAAAATTCTGGAGCGCTACTGTATCAACGATTCCTTTGATAGTTACGCATAAGGTGACACAGGTCACCATTCCTGATTGCGGATCAAATTGCGGAAACTTTACTTCTTTTGATACATTACCTGTAGGTATCATTATCGTCGTGTCAAAGGCTGTTCCTCCTTGTGGTGAACCATCGGGACATTGTGCCAACACAGGTTTTGTAAAAATCATTCCATTTATCAGGAACAGTAAAAAAAGTAAAGCTTTGTATAGTTTGTTCATAGGCCACGGTTTGGATTCATATTGGATTACACTTAGCCGCAATAAAGGTAGACCCATAACCAACCTGAAACAACAGTAAATAAACCTGTTGCTCTGAACAGCTTTATCAGAATAATCTGCAAAACACATTTTAGTAAAATGTATAAGAAGTAACAGGGATACAGGATGAAACTTTACTAAGAGTTTTTTCATTTTCCTCTTTAAAACAGCTTATGCATTGATATTTGAAGCAGTTACCTTTGCCTGCTGCATGAAAGTTTTAATTAATATAAATTTATTATTGAATGATAAAGCAAAACATCATTTCATTCTTGCCAGTGAAGCGGTAAAAGAAATGATCAATACAAATCATGAGCATGAGCATGAGTTTATTATTTTAACCGCACATAAAGAAGATGAGTTGTTTTTCTCCTCTGAAAAAAATGCGACTGTAGTCTTTAAAAGAATGCCTGCACGTCATCCTTTATTATGGAAATGGTGGCATGATATAAAACTGCCGGCTGTTTTAAAAAAACATAAAGCTGATGTATATTTTTCGTTCAATGGGTTTTGCTCAATGACGACAACGATACCTCAATGCATACTGTTACATGACTTGTCATTTTTCTATGATTCTTCTTTGATAAAAAAATCACACTTATCCTTTTACAAAAAATATCTTCCTAAGTTTTTGCACAAGGCAAAGACAATTGGCTATTCCTCATTGTATCAAAAAAATGAGATTATCAGTCAATACCGTACCAGCGAAGAAAATATGGAAGTGATTTATTTATTTCCGAATGAAAAATTTCATCCAATAAATGAAAATGAAAAAGAACAAACGAGGATGAAATATACCGACGGAAAAAATTTTTTTCTGCATAATATCGCGGATGATAATCAAAAAAATTTGATTACACTTTTAAAAGCGTTTTCTCTTTTTAAAAAAAGACAGAAAAGCAATTGGAAACTGGTGTTGATTAATGAAGCTGATACTAAGAACAAGTCTTTTGAAATTTTAAAAACTTATAAGTACAGGGATGACGTGGTGTTATTGAGAAATCTCACTAATGAAGAGTTCGTTCTGCTAACAGCATCAGCTTATGCATTTGTTGATCCTTTTCCGTGGAATGGACTTAATACAGGCATTTTGGAAGCAATGAAATGCAATGTCCCTGTTATTGTTTGCAATGAAACTTCATCAAAAGAAATGACAGGCGACGTAACGTTGTATGCCAATTACAACGATGAAAAAGATATAGCCGATAAAATGATGCTGTTGTATAAAGATGAATCATTGCGGAGCGGTTTGATAGAAAAAGGCAAAACTGCGGTCGCCGTTTACAGCCAAAGTGAAACCGCTGAAAAGCTTTGGCACTGTATTTTAAAAGCCGGTAATGCAATCAATTAACGCCTGCAATGATTTAATTACCTTTGCCACCTTCAATAAATGAATATGGGAGTATCAAGTATTATTATAGATGTGCACACCGATGAAAACCGTGTACCCGAAGCTCTGACATGGAAAGCAACCGATACGTCGGCAGATGAGCCGCAAAAATCAAAAGCGATGATGCTTTCTTTTTGGGATGGCGCTGAGAAAACTGCTTTACGAATTGACCTCTGGACAAAAGATATGATGATAGACGAAATGGCCGATTTTTTTTATCAAACCATGATGACAATGGCCGATACCTACGGCAGGGCAACCAAACAAACAGAACAAGTGGAAGACATGAAAAAATTTGCCCAGGATTTTTATCAAAGATTCAGGGAAAAGCAGATGAAGGAAAATAAGGCGTAAAAATGATATCAGAGATCAGAGGTCAGACATCTGACTTCAATTTAAATTAAGAAACTTCAAATTATAAGATAATGAGCCTCGAACAAAAAATAATGACAGAACTGAAGGCGGCGATGCTGGCGAAGGATGAAGCTGCCCTCAGAAGTCTACGTGCTGTCAAAGCTGCTATCCTGTTAGCAAAAACTGCTGAAGGTGCCAGTGCAGAGATGAAGGAAGAAGATGAGATCAAATTGCTGCAAAAGCTGGTGAAGCAGCGCAAAGATTCGCTGGAAATATTTCAGCAACAAAACCGTGCTGACCTGGCAAAGAAAGAAGAGGAAGAAATTGCTGTGATAGAAAAATTTTTACCCAAACAACTTTCTGCAGATGAATTAAAAACTGAATTATCAAAGATTATTGCTGAAACAGGCGCCAGTTCGCCTGCTGATTTGGGAAAAGTAATGGGCATCGCAACAAAAAAATTTGCCGGGAGAGCAGATGGTAAAACAATTTCTGCTTTAGCAAAAGAACTGCTGGCGAAATAAGGGTCATTTAAAAGTTTAAAGATTCTTTATATAAAATTCTGCACTCTTGCCGCAACGATCATCGTTATCATTAAAATAAAACGATGCTGCTCGACATAATCTTTGTTGTCATTTTAATATTAGCGATCATCAAAGGATACCAGCGTGGTCTTATCGTTGGTGTTTTTTCTTTATTGGCTATTATCATCGGGCTTGCGGCCGCGATAAAACTTTCTGCTGTTGTTGCAGATTATATCGGTAAGGCCATTACTGTTTCTGACAAATGGCTGCCGGTAATTTCATTTGCAGTTGTATTTATCATTGTTGTTTTGCTTATACGTCTTGGCGCTAATCTTATCCAAAAGTCATTGGAGATTTCTATGCTGGGATGGGTAAATCGCTTAGGAGGCATTGTTTTCTATCTTGCTGTTTATATCATTGTTTTTAGTATTATTCTTTTTTATGCAGAGCAGGTAAAGCTGATAAAAGAGGAAACCATTGCAGATTCTGCTACTTATTCATACGTTCAGCCCTGGGGACCTAAAGTGATTGAAGGTTTTGCGGTGATCATCCCTGTATTTAAAGATATGTTTACTGGTCTCGAAAACTTCTTTGAAGGAGTGGCCAATAAAATTTCTACAGAATAAAGCCTGCTACTATTTTCCGGCAAAATTTTTTGGGTATAAAAATTACTTTGCTCCATTGCTGAGATATCTTATCCTTTAAGCTTTTTAAATCATTGATGCGCTTACGTTGGTTCAAAATGATCACCACCTCATATAAGTCACTCTGAACTTGTATTTTCGCCCGGCTGCGGCGATTTTATTTTAAACTTTTGCATTCAAAAATCATTTATCAGCTAAAGTCATTGAGAATATACTTCTAAATGGTTTTTAGCCTGTTATCTTTGTATTCTTAATAGCAAAGACTGCTTTGCCGGTTAGCAATTTTGCAGTAAAACGATTATTTTAGCAAAAATTAATTGCAGCGCAGGACATGAGTTACGAAATAAAACAGGACAATAAATTCAGGTTTATAGAAGAAGGCGAAGGAGAGCCACTGGTGCTGCTGCATGGCTTGTTTGGAGCCTTGAGCAATTTTGAAAGCCTTATCGGTTATTTTAAACAATTCAATAAAGTAGTTGTGCCCATCCTGCCGTTGCTTGATATGGATATTCTTCATACTTCTGTTGGTGGATTGGCTAAGTATGTACACAAATTCATTGAAACAAGGGGTTATCAAAATGTGCATCTGCTCGGCAATTCATTGGGCGGCCATGTTGGTTTGGTATATGTATTAAAAAGTCAGCCCCAATGCATCAAGTCCGTTATACTTACCGGCAGTTCCGGCTTGTTTGAAAACGGAATGGGTGATTCATATCCCAAGCGAGGCGATTATGAGTACATCAGGAAAAAAACAGAACTGACTTTTTACGATCCTAAAATGGCTACTAAAGAACTGGTGGATGAAGTGTTTGCCATTACCAACAACCGGCTAAAGGTGATTAAAATAATTGCATTGGCAAAAAGCGCCATACGAAATAATCTCGGTGAAGAACTCAATCAAATCAAACTTCCTACGTTATTAATCTGGGGAAACAATGATACCATTACGCCACCATTTGTAGCAAGAGAATTTAATAAATTGATCCCCAACAGTGAACTTTATTTTATTGACAAATGCGGCCATGCTCCAATGATGGAAGTACCGGATGAGTTCAATACAATACTTCACAAATTTTTGAAAAAACTCAACGAACCTGCAACAGTTACCTGATCAAAAAGGTCTATTGCAATAAAAAGTAAAAGGAGCCGCTATCTATGTTAACAGGCGAATTACGATCTCAAAATCTTCCTTACCTGCACCTGAACGACAAGATTTACCAGGCTCTGCAACTGATGAATGATAACCAGGTGGCACATCTTCCTATTGTAGATGGAGATAAGTTTGCCGGCATCATCAGCGAAGATGATCTATTGCTTGCTGACAATGATAATGACGATCTGAATGCACTTCAGCAATCATTCGGAAATGCGGCAGTAAAAAACAGCGAACATTTTTTACGAGCCATTCACCTGGCGGCGGAAAATGGATTAAGCGTTGTTCCTATTATCAATGAAGAAAATGACCTGGAAGGAGCTGTTACCTACAATGATCTGCTGAAACATGCTTCCGAATTCATGAGTCTTAATGAGCCGGGCGGACTAATAGTGCTTGAAGTAGAAAGCAACCAGTATTCCTTCAATGAGATCAGCAAACTGATAGAAGCAAATGACGCCCAGATCACCCAATTAAACACTTCTAACGATCCGGAAAAAGGAACCATGCAGGTAACGATCCGGGTCAACAAACCTGAAATATCTGACATAGTGGCTACATTTCAGCGCTATGAATATCATGTAAAATATTATTTTGGCGAAGAGTTGTACAACAATGAGCTGCGCAGCAATTATGAAAATCTAATGAATTATCTAAATCTCTGATTTTTTTGACAAGCTGATCAAGGGTTAAGATTTCAGAATAATTTAGATAATCTTGTGTCGAGTATATGAGGGGGAAAAGAAAATATTGCCTTTGGCTCTTATTAGGATTTGCTTGCTGCCATAGTTTGCTTGCGCAACACTCTGGCGAAGGCGATATGCTACAAATTGATCAATCTAAAAATGATTCCGTTGTATTAAACAATGACATCCCTCCCGGTGAAAAAGCTTTCACTGTACGCAACATTGTAGTCGTTGGTAATAAAAAAACAAAACGGGATATCATACTACGTGAAATTCCATTTAAAGAGGGAGATGAATACCTGCTGCAAAATCTTGTAGAGAGATTTGAGGTGGCCCGCCGGCAATTGATGAACACTACTCTTTTTCATGAAGCTATTGTTGCATTAAAAAGTTTTGAAGGCTACGATATTGATGTATTGGTAGAAGTAAAAGAAAGATGGTACATTTTTCCTGTGCCTTACTTTAAACCTGTTGACCGAAATCTTAATCAATGGCTGGTAGAGCAGAACGGGAGCCTGAGCAGGGTAAATTATGGAGCAAAATTGTTGTATAATAATGTGACCGGCAGAAACGATAAGCTGAAGGTTTGGGTTATTAATGGTTACACGAAACAATTAGCCTTCAATTATGACAGACTGTACATAGACAAACAAATGAAATGGGGACTGAACACAGCTTTTGTTATAGGAAGAAACAGGGAGCTGAACTATACTACATTTAACGATAAACAAAATTTTTTAAAGACAGACGGGTACATCCGCAATTTTATGGCTGCTACTGCAGAGCTTACCTATCGTAAAGCTATAAAAACAAGACATCGTTTCGGTGCTGCGTATACAATAGAAGAAGTGGCTGATACTGTTTTAAAACTCAATCCTGATTATTTTAAATACGGAAAATACCGGGTAGAATTTCCGGAGATTTATTATGGCATGACTTATTACGATGTTGATTACATTCCATATCCCACCAAAGGATATGCAGCAGATATCAAAATCAGTAAAAAAGGATTCACCAGGTTTTATAATTTATTTCAACTGACAGCCAAGGGCTCGGCCAACTGGCATGTTGGTAAAAGATCTTTCTTTAGCTTAAATGGATATGGAACAGTAAAACTGCCATTTAAACAACCTTACTTCAATCAGCGGTTGTTAGGATACAATGATATTTTCATGCAGGGATACGAATATTATGTGATTGACGGAGTGGCCGGCGCTTATCTTAAAGCATCGCTTGCAAGAAGAATAGTCGCTTTTAATGTTAAGATCCCGGGAACAAAAAAACTGGCACCGCAAAAAATTCCATTTAATATTTACGGAAGAATTTTTGGCAATACCGGTTATACCTATCATCCCAATCCCGTTATCAATAATAATCTTTCCAATAAAATGCTTTGCTCAGGTGGTATAGGCATTGATATCGTTACCATCTACGATTTTACTTTCAGAATAGATTGGTCATTTAATCAATTAGGGCAAAACGGCATATTTTTACACAAGAAGGCCCTATTTTAATATTTTAATCCGCTAGTAACATTATTCGATTAAAAAACAGTAGCAAAAACCTGGCAGTTATGAATATTGTTGGTTCATTGATGCGCAGAACAAATAAAATAAAAAGATGAAAGCAGCTATATACAGCAGATTGATGGAAGAAGGTCAGAAAGAGAATGTGCAGGTGTTTTTTGATGAATTAAATAAACACAAAATTGAACCGGTTATTTTTCGGCAATTTTTTGAGCAAATAAAAAATGTTATACAACTTCCGGCTGCTACCACCACTTTTTTAGTTTCCGAAGATCTTGATGAAGAAATTGAGTTTATCATCAGCCTTGGCGGTGACGGCACTTTGCTCGACACGGTTACATTGGTTCGTGACAAGAATATTTATATCATGGGTATCAATTTCGGACGTCTGGGATTTTTGGCAAGCATTGGTAAAGAAGAAGTGAAATCTGCCGTGCAGTCACTGGCCAAAAGAACTTTTGTAGTTGATAAGCGAACGCTGATACATCTTGATGCCGACTTACCACTTTTTGGTGATATACCTTATGCACTTAATGAATTTGCTTTGCACAAAAGGGATACCGCCTCAATGATCAAAATACATACTTACCTGAATGGTGAGTTTCTTAATACCTATTGGGCAGATGGATTGATTGTTGCTACTCCAACCGGCTCCACAGGGTATTCATTAAGTTGCGGCGGGCCCATTGTATTTCCGGAATCAGGCAGCTTCGTCATTACCCCGGTGGCGCCGCACAATCTCAACGTTAGATCTATCATTGTGCCCGATGACCATATTATTTCTTTTGAAGTAGAAAGCCGGTCAGAAAGTATAATTTGTTCCCTTGATTCAAGAAGAGAGATCGTTGGCAAAAATGTATCCCTGGCCGTAAGAAAAGAACGTTTTATGATTAACCTGCTCAGGTTGAATGAGAACAGCTTTCTCCAAACCCTGCATAATAAGTTGACCTGGGGTCTCGACAGGCGAAACTAATGCCGGAGACCAAGGGTAAAATTCATTTCGAAAAGTTCAGTGATTCTACGCTTGTTTTCTGTGATTAATAAAAGAAAATGGCTATTTTTCCGTTTCTATATAAGTCCCAGCTTTTATTTTCCAGTATGTGAATGACCTGCATTTCTGTGTATTCATTGCCATCGGTAAATGGAAACCGGAAAAATATACCCAGTGATTGAAAATAAAAAAATGAAGATGAAAAAGATTATTGTTGCCGTTTCCTTTGCAGGATTATCCCTTTTTTCCATTAGTACCCATGCCCAAAATTCAATTGTTCAGGAAGGAGAGTTTGGTGTTGGCTTAGGAGCCGCTCACTACTTTGGCGACCTGAATACCCGTGCCCATCTGAATAGGCCGAAAGTAGCAGCTTCCATTTTTTTCCGTAAAAATTTCAGCAACTATATCTCTGCACGCATAGCTGCCAGCTTTGCCCGCCTTGGTTATTCCGATGTTTACAATACAGATAATGAATATATGTATCGCCGAAACCTTAGCTTTAATAGCAATGTGTGGGAATTGGCATTACAGGGCGATTTTAATTTCTTCCGTTTTATGCCCGGTGAGAGTGGGTTCAATTATACTCCTTACATCACCTTTGGTGTTGGCGCTTTTAGTTACGATCCATTTGCTTATTTGGCAAAAGAAAAAATTTATCTGCGGCCATTGGGAACAGAAGGACAAGGCACAGCTCTATATCCTGACAGAAAACAATATAGTACAATGGCCCTAAGCATACCCTTTGGCGTCGGTATCAAATACTCTCTTAACGAAAGGATGAATATTAGCTTCGAGATACTTCATCGCTACACCAATACCGATTATCTTGATGATGTAAGCAAAACTTATGTTGATCCTTCAGTTTTTCCTGCTAATGCTGATAATAGCCCCTCACAGGCTTATCTGCTCAGCGATCGTTCTTATGAAACCGGTGAACCAATCGGTATTCCCGGCAGGCAAAGAGGAAATAGCAGGCAAAAAGATCAGTTCGTTACAGCCATGATCCATCTTACATTTAATCTGCAGTCTTACAAGTGCCCTACAGCCGACTGATCCGGTAAGCCTTTTTATAAGATAATTTCTCTGCAAGTTTTACCCAATACAGGTAAATAAAATACCTTTGCTCCCCATCGAAAAAAAATCAGCGGTAAAACGCTAATATGTCAACACTTCTGGAAAATATAGATAAGGATCGTTTGCCACGTCATATTGCTATCATAATGGATGGCAACGGCCGCTGGGCAAAAGAGCAGGGGCAGGACAGACTTTATGGTCATTTTCATGGAGTGGAAAGTGTACGCAACATTGTAGAAGGCTGCGCAGAACTGGGCGTTGAATATCTCACCCTTTATGCCTTTTCAACTGAAAACTGGGATCGTCCGGAGTATGAAGTAGTGGGATTGATGGAATTGCTTGTGAGCACCATCCGGCAGGAAGCAGAAACATTGCATAAAAATAATATTCGCCTGCATGTGATTGGCGATATGAGCATGCTGCCGGAATATGCAAGACATGAATTGAATGAGGCTTTCGAAATAACAAAGACCAATACAGGTCTTAACCTGATTATGGCGCTTAGCTATAGCGGCCGTTGGGAACTGTTGAATGCAGTTAAAAATATTGCGCATGAGGTAAAACTGGGAAAGCTGAATGTAGAGGCCATTGATCAGGATATCTTACAACGGTTTCTCTGCACCAGTGCTTTTCCCGATCCGGAATTGATGATAAGAACCAGCGGCGAATACCGGATCAGCAACTTTTTGTTATACCAGTTGGCTTATGCGGAACTTTATTTTACCAATGTTCGCTGGCCCGATTTCCGTAAAGAAAATTTGTACGAAGCCATCGTGGATTACCAGGGAAGGGAACGACGTTTTGGGAAAACAGGAGAGCAGGTAACAGAGCCAGTAAGTCAGTGAGTCATAAAAGAAAGATAAGTCATAAAAGCCAGTCTGAATCCGGGATTTGACCATTTGATTTCTATGACAACCATGACTTTTTGACTGTTTGTTTTAACAAAGACTTTCGATATTAACCGTTAATTTGCCGGCGCAACTAAGTTTGCCGGCTTTAAAAATACAGGAAACAAACTAATTGCATCCGTACCGCCCTGCGGACGGAATATGACAGACCTTGAACAAACAACCATGCAACAATTTTCACTCCGGCTTAGTGCTCTATTAATTCTAATCATTTCATCTGTAATTTCTCTACAGGCACAGGAAGATACAACAAGGCCTACTTCTGTTGATCCTAAATTATTAGAGTGGGAAGAGTCAAGAATACCCCGTGAATATACCATTGCTGAAATTGCTATTACTGGTATTCGCCACCTCGATACAGCAATTGTTTTATCTATATCCGGCTTACAAACCGGTGATAAATTCATGCATCCCGGCAGTGATCTTTTTGCCAAGGCCATAGCCAAACTCTGGCGGCAAAAATTATTTTCTGAAGTACAGATCTATGTTACCAAAGTGCAGGATGACAAGGTAGGTATTGAGATCAATGTAGTGGAAAGGCCTAGGCTCGGCAATTTTAAATTTATTGGCATAAAAAAATCGGAAGCAGAAGAACTGCAAGGAAAAATTGGTTTGACCAAGCAAACCATTATTACAGAAAATATTCGTCGTAATGTAAACGAGGTTGTAACCAAATTTTATCGTGATAAAGGTTTTCAAAATATAACAGTAAGGATTGAAGAAAAACCAGATCCTGCTTATCCTAACTCCAATGCCATGACCATTTATGTGGACAAAGGCAAAAAAGTGCGGATAGATGAAGTAAACTTTTATGACAATGCAAAAGTGCCTGACCTGAAGTTGAAAAAGCAAATGAAAGGCACAAAGGAAATGAGTAAACTCACTTTGTTTCCTTCCAAATACCAAAGCCCTTACGGCGTTACAAACCGGCCAAGCTTCAAAGAATATTTAAAGAACTGGGGATTTCTATCTGTCAGCAAAACAAAAGAACTTCTTGATCCATATTTCCGTTTTAAACTGTTGAGCTCTGCTAAATTTAATCCAACCAAATACGAAGAGGATAAAGCCAAAGTATTGCAATACTACAACTCACAAGGCTATCGTGATGCGCAAATAGTGGCCGATACACTGATCGGAAAAGACAGTAAACTGTATGTTGATATCAAAGTAAACGAAGGAAGGAAATATTATTTTGGCAATATCACCTGGAAAGGGAATGCTAAATTTTCCGATTCTTTATTGAATGTACTGTTGGGCATACAGAAAGGGGATATTTATAATGTTGATATTTTAAATAAACGGCTGGGCAAAGAATTGTCGCAGGAAGGCGGTGATATTGGCAGTTATTACATGGATGATGGTTACCTGTTTTTCCAGGCCGATGCGGTAGAAACTGCTGTTTACAATGATACTATTGATCATGAAATAAGAATAAGAGAAGGCGCCCAGGCAAGGATCAAAAATGTAACCATTGCCGGCAATGAAAGAACAAAAGATCATGTGATACGCCGTGACCTTAGAACTGTTCCAGGCGAACTATTCAGCCGTACTGACCTGATCCGTTCTACCCGTGAACTGGCAAACCTTCAATACTTCAACCAGGAAACAATTAATCCCGGTGTAGTACCTAATGCCGATGATGGCACAGTGGACATAAATTGGAAAGTAGAAGAAAAATCATCTGATCAATTAGAGTTATCTGCCGGCTGGGGCGGTGGTATTGGGTTAACGGGTACATTGGGTGTTACATTCAATAATTTTTCCATTAAAAATATCTGGAAAAAACAAGCATGGGATCCATTGCCAACAGGCGACGGACAAAAGCTAAGCCTCCGTGTTCAGTCAAATGGTAAAGCTTTCCGTTCTTATAGTTTCTCGTTTACCGAACCATGGTTAGGTGGCAAAAAAAGAAACTCGCTTACTCTTTCATATAACAATAGCAAATATTCAAATGCCTTTAACTACCTGACGGGACGGATAGACAATGAAAGATCCGACACCACTTATCTTAAAGTGAATGGTTTTTCTGTTTCATTGGGTAAGCAACTAAAATGGCCTGACGATTATTTCAGCCTGGTTTATTCTGTAAGCTTTACACAATACAAAAGGAAGAATTATCCAATTTTTGAAGGAGTAGGTGCAACGGGTACTTCTAATAATTTAAGTTTTAAAATAGCTTTACAACGCTCATCGGTGTTTGATCCTATTTTCCCACGCAGCGGATCAAATTTTTTAGCGAGTGTGCAGTTTACTCCTCCATATACTTTATTTAATCCTGATCTTGTTAATGCAAAAGATCCTTATAAGAATCCGGAATTTCACAAATGGCGTTTCAATGCTGAATGGTATGTGCCCATCGGCAGACCAACCGGCGCAGATAAAAACCGCCAATTCGTGTTGAAGATGGCTGCTAAATATGGTTTCATGGGTCGCTACAACAGCAAGCTGGATTACTCTCCATTTGAACGTTTCCAGGTGGGTGATGCTGGTCTTACCAACAACTATGGCTTGCTGGGTTATGATATCATTGCACACCGCGGCTATCCTGTTTATCAAACATCAGATCCCAAGATCAATCCTGATCAGCAAAACGCTTCAAGGTTCTTTACCATTTTCAACAAATACCAGTTGGAAATGCGTTATCCGCTGGTGACCAACCCGGGAAGCACCATCTATGGTCTTGCTTTCTTTGAAGCAGCCAACGGCTGGTATGATTTTAAAAACTACAATCCTTTCCGCTTGCGTCGCAGCACTGGTTTGGGTATGCGTTTCTTCCTGCCAATGTTTGGTTTGCTTGGATTTGATTACGGTATTGGACTTGATCGCATTCAATCAGGTCAGGGTTTGAAAAATGCATCCCGCTTTACCTTCATGCTCGGTTTCGAACCTGAATAAAAACCCCAAACCCCTGAAGGGGCTTGAAGAAATTCTAAACGAAAATTTGATATGAAAAAAACATTTTTGCTTGCGCTGGCTGTCTTACTTATCTCAACGGCCATTACAGCGCAGAAGTATGCCATTATTGATACCCGTTACATCCTCGATAAAATGCCGGAATATACACAGGCGCAAAAACAGCTTGATGCCATAGCTGCCGACTGGCAACGGGATATTGATACAAAGCAGACGGCATTGGACAAAATGTATAAAGATTACGAAGCCGAAATGGTGATGCTTAGCGATGATCTGAAAAAGAAGAGGCAGGATCAGCTTTTTATTAAAGAAAAAGAATTGCGTGACCTGCAGCGCCAACGCTTCGGATTTGAGGGTGACTTGTTCAAAAAAAGACAGGAACTGATCAAACCCGTACAGGACAAAGTGTATAACGCCGTTCAAAAACTCTCAACCCAAAGAGGCTATGATTTTGTGCTGGATAAAAGTGAAGGAATTACCATTATATTTGCCGACCCTAAATTGGACAAGAGTGAAGATGTATTGAGGGAATTGGGGATAAGGGGTTAAGGTGATAGGATATTAGGATATTGGGATAGTGAGATATTGGATAGGTGTGAATGTTAAAGAATACACAACGGACAACCGATTTTTTATAAAACCACTCTTTTAAAAATAAAATTGACAAACCTGCTTAAAGGAAAAAATCAAAAAAAGTAAAATGAAAAAATTCAAATTAGTTGTTGTAGTAGCGTTGGGCTTGTTGCTGACGGGCCATGTGTCAGAGGCGCAAACCAAGATCGGTTATATAGATGGAGAAGTTATTTTATCCCTCATGCCCGAGGTATCTAAGATAGATTCCATTGTTCAGAAATACCAGGTAGATACTGTTGGTAAAGAGTATATGTCGCTGATACAACAATACCAGTATAAAGACAGCATCATCCGTGCCGATAGCGGTACAAGCCGTCTGCCTGCAGCAGTAAAAACGCAGTATGAAAGAGATATTGCTCAGCTTACACAAACGTTACAGGGATGGCAGCAGATAGCCGGCGAGGCCATTCAAAATAAACAAAGCCAGTTACTGGCACCGGTGATGAGGAAAATCCAGGATGCAATACAAGCTGTGGCAAAGGAAAAAGGCTATACTTATGTTTTAGCCCGTGAATCAATGATAGTGGCGCCGGATGCTGATAATTTGCTACAGGCTGTTGCCAAAAAATTAAACGTTACTGTACCCCCGCAATTATTGCCTGGCTACAAACCCCCAACAGGAGCAAGATAATAATCAAATAAATTTCATAAGAACCCTGCTTCACTAACGTCGCAGGGTTTTTTATTTATGATCTTTTAAATAACCCGGTTGTTTTGCCCTGCTTAATTTTGCGCCATGCAAAAAGCAAATCCTATCGGCGTTTTTGATTCAGGCTATGGCGGATTGACGGTTTTAAAAGAGATCATCAGCAAACTTCCGCAATACGATTACCTCTATCTTGGCGACAATGCCCGTGCACCTTATGGCAACCGTTCCTTTGATACGGTTTATCACTATACCCTTCAATGTGTAAAATGGTTTTTCGACCAGGGATGTTCGCTGGTGATACTGGCCTGTAATACGGCTTCGGCAAAAGCGCTGCGAACTATTCAACAGGTTGATCTGCCAAAAATGAATTCTGATAAAAGAGTATTAGGTGTTATCAGGCCTACTACGGAGATCATTGGCAGTTTTTCTGAAACAAAAAGTGTAGGCATTCTCGCTACCAATGGTACAGTGGCATCCAACTCTTATCCCATAGAAGTAGCTAAATTTTTTCCCGATGTAAAAGTTTACCAGGAAGCTTGTCCGCTATGGGTGCCATTGGTTGAAAATAATGAGCACCTGAATCACGGCGCTGATTTCTTTGTAAAAAAGAACCTGAAAAGCATTTTTGAAAAAGGCGAGGATATAGACGTGATTCTGCTGGCCTGCACTCATTACCCGTTATTAAATGAAAAAATTCAGGAATACCTGCCAATAGGCGTTAAGCTTGTTTCGCAAGGCGAGATAGTTGCGGAAAGCCTGGCTGATTATCTGCAGCGGCATCCGGAAATGGAAAATAAGTGCAGCAAGAAGGGCCAGCGGATATTTTACACCACCGATTCTACCGAAGACTTTGATAACCATGCCACGATATTTTTTGGCGAGGCTGTGCGGTCAAAGCATCTTGATCTCGGATAAACTGACAATCAAATTTTCTGACTTCTGACTTCAGACTTCCGGCCTCATTCCCTTACCTTTGCCGTCCTTTCACAAACAGCGGGTGTGGTGACCTGTTGCGGATTGAAACCTGAACCGTTCTCCAGGTTCTTATTTCAAAACAAGGTTCCAAAGGCAACTTTGGAAAAAAAAGAAAATAATTATGAAACGTACATTTCAACCCCATCGTAAGCGCCGCAAAACCGTTCATGGTTTTCGCAAACGCATGGAAACTGCTAACGGACGTAAAGTTTTAGCAAGCCGCCGTGCAAAAGGCCGTAAGAAGCTGACGGTTTCTGATGAAAGAAAATTGAAGTAAAACCCCAAATCCGCCTCTGGCGGAGCATTAGGAAGGCGGTTCAAATAAATTATAGCTCCACGAGTTGGGGCTATTTTATTTTTCAGAACTATTAGCGTTAATTCGTGTCATTAGTGTAATTGGTGGCGAAACAATTTACTTTAGGAAAAAAAGAACGGCTGAAAAGCCGGAAAGCAATTGAGCACTTGTTCAGTAGTGGTCAGCGCTTTAATCTTTCGCCATTCAGAGTTTTTTATTCATTTCAAAAAAATACAACCAAAACTGATCAGCCATTGCAGGCCGGTTTTTCTGCAAGCAGTCGCATTTTTAAAACCGCCGTTCATCGCAACAGAATAAAACGATTGACGAAAGAAGCATGGCGTTTGCAAAAAAATGAATTGCAGCAGCAATTAAAAAAACAAGATCAGCAGTTACATGTTTTCTTTATTTATACGGGTAAAGAATTGCCTGCTTATGCTGAGGTGTCTGCAAGTATGAAAGTAATTTTGAATAAGCTTATTCACCTGTGCAATAAAAAAATTTGAAACCAATCCTTCACATACTGAGCCTTCCTTTTATCCTGCTGATAAAAATTTACCAGTTGATTATCTCTCCATGGATAGGACCCAAATGCAGGTTCACTCCTTCCTGTTCTCATTATTCGCTGGAAGCATTTAAAAAATACGGTGTATTCAAAGGCTTTTGGCTCACTATTAAAAGACTAAGCCGTTGTCATCCTTGGGGTGGTAGCGGGTATGATCCCGTGCCTTAACTCGCAGAAAGTTTTTTTAATGGGTAATAAGGATTCTTAAATGCTCGTTCCGGATACTTAAATGGGTAAACCGGACTCTTAGATGGCCGTACCGGGCACTTAAATATCCCTTCCGGATACTTAAATGAGTAAAAAGAATTCTTAGATACCCATCCCGAATACTTAAATGGACAAAATGGCTTCTTAAATATACGCGGAGGACACTTAAATGGGCAAAAAGGAGACATTTTGGCTCATTTAATCTTACTCTCGGCTCTGTAAAGATTTGGTGGTTAAAAAATAATAGCCCCTTACCGATAACTGATGAATAGCCGCTACGTAAAAAGGCATAGAAATAACCAGCAGGAAACTCTTGTCAAGAATCTGATCGCCTTATTTTGGTGAAATACGATGAAAAGCTTTCTACAAAAAGCCATCGCTTACCCTATACGCTTCAATCAACGCCAACTCTCCCTCCTTTCCCGGTTTGGCATTACCATGTTCCATGCCCATGATGCCGCGGTAGCCTGTATTATAAATGTGTTTGAAGATATTTTTATAATTCATTTCACCAGTGTTAGGTTCTTTGCGGCCGGGGTTATCACCTATTTGAAAATAAGCGATCTCATCCCAGGATTTATTGATGTTGCTAATGATATCGCCTTCATTGCGCTGCATGTGATACATGTCGAATAAAATTTTACAAGACGGGCTGTTCACAGCTTTGCAGATCATAAATGTTTGATCGGAATGACGAAGAAAAAGATCAGGATTGTCACTTAGCGGTTCCAATACCATGATCAACCCATGAGGCTCCAGTATAGCTGATGCTTTGCGAAGAGCTGTTATTACATTGGCTGTTTGATATTCGAATGATAAACTTCTTTCATAGTTACCCGGCACTACGGTCATCCATTTTGCATTGCATCGTTTGGCTACTTCCACCGCTTCTTTACAATCTTTGATCATTTTATCAATCCACTCCTGTTTGCCGGTGGTAAGCGAAGTTTTCCAATGCCAGCTATCGGATGTGATCACAAATACTCCCATGTTCATTCCAAGTTTAGCCAATGTATCGCCTATCTTTTTTTGTTGTTCAACAGGCCGGCCCATCATACCATTGTCTTCAATAGAACGAAAGCCCTTTTCATAAGCAAATTTTATTTGATCAATAAAGTCATTGCCTGCATGATTTTTAAACATGCCATCATGAATAGCGTAGTTGAGATTAAAAGGTTTATCGGCTTGCATGGTTTTATTATTTTCTTTTGCAAAAATGGATGAAGATGCTGATACGGCAGCGCCAGCAAGCAATCCGTTGCGGACAAAATTTCTTCGGTTCATAGTTTTTAATTGAGCCTTCAATATACTTCCTTATTTTTTTCAAAAAATGATGTTTTATGAAAATCTTGTCTATGCAAACGGTTGATGACAGTTTTTGCAAATGCCCGCTGACAAAATATCTTGTTTATCTTCGGAGCGATGAAAAAAACTGTTTTATTCTTTCTTGCTGCCATCCTGTTTATCCGCTTACAGGCTCAAACTTCAGCAAATAACGAGTTTAAAAAATACGAACAAAGCATTCCGGAATCTTCAGTAAAATTTACAATGGTTCCTGTACCGGCAGGAAGTTTTATCATCGGCAGCGCTGCAAAAGATAATATGAAAGAAGAAGATGAAACGCCGCAGCATAAAGTTGAAGTAAGTGCTTTCTGGATGGGGGCTTATGAGGTAACGTTTGATGAGTACAATATTTTTTTTAATGATCCATCGTTAAGTCAAAACATTGTTACTGATGCAGTGACAAGACCCAGCTCTCCTTATATTGATATGACATTAGGTATGGGAAAAGATGGTGGCTTTCCTGCCAACAGCATGCAGCAATATGGCGCATTGATGTATTGCAAATGGCTTTATAAAAAAACAGGAATTTTTTATCGCCTGCCAACAGAAGCTGAATGGGAATATGCCTGCCGTGCAGGAAGCAATACAATTTATTCTTTTGGTAACGACGCAAGCAAGCTTGATGAATATGCATGGTATAGTAAGAACAGTGATAACCGTTATCATAAGGTGGGTTTAAAAAAGCCAAATGCATGGGGGCTTTATGATATGATGGGCAATGTTGGTGAGTGGGTATTGGATCAATACCAGCCGGATTATTATTTAACTTTCAAAGCAGACAGCACTGATCCGATAAGAGCACCGGATGCACGACATCCGCGAACTGTGAAAGGCGGCGCTTATAATGATGATGCAAAAGATCTACGTCCTGCAAACCGAAGAATGTCTGACGCCGTATGGAACCGGAGAGATCCGCAGATACCCCGCAGCCGCTGGTGGAATGCCGATGCGCCTTTTGTCGGATTCAGAATAGTAAGACCTTTACAACAACCCACACCCGAAGAAGCAGAAACCTTTTTTCAAATATATCTCGGATTTTAAAAAAATCAATCATGAAAGATAACCTTAACAACAGCCGGAGAGAATTTGTGAAGCAATCATCGTTGATAGCCGGCGGATTGCTTGCCGCTCCATTAATTAGTCATGCGAATTTCTTTTCAGGGTCAGATGATCCCATTAAAGTTGCATTGGTCGGTTGCGGAGGCAGAGGCACCGGCGCTGTCATGCAGGCTTTGCTTTCTAAACAGAATGTAAAACTGGTTGCTATGGCCGATGCATTCAGAGACAGGCTGGACAGTTGCTATAAAACGATCATCAATGAAGATGCAAGTTTAAAAGCAAAACTGGATGTGCCGGAAGAAAAAAAGTTTGTCGGCTTTGATGCTTACCTGAAAGCAATCCCTTTTGCTGATGTAGTGATACTGACAACACCGCCGGGTTTCAGACCTATTCATTTTGAAGAAGCCATTAAGCAGAACAAGCATGTGTTTATGGAAAAGCCGGTGGCTACCGATCCTGCAGGCATTCAAAAAGTATTGGCTGCAGCAGCTATTGCTAAGCAGAAAAAATTGAATGTAGTTGTTGGATTGCAACGCCGCTATCAAAATTCCTATCGTGAGTTGTATAAAAAGAAAGACCTTATTGGTGATATTACTTCAGCACAGGTTTGGTGGAACAATGATGGTGTATGGGTAAACAAACGCAAATACGGTCAAACAGAAATGGAGTATCAAATGCGAAACTGGTATTACTTCAACTGGCTTTGCGGCGATCATATCACCGAACAGCATATTCACAATATTGATGTGATGAACTGGTTCAAAGGCGCCTGGCCTGTAAAAGCGCAGGGCATGGGTGGCCGCCAGGTAAGAAAAGGAAAAGATCACGGCGAGATATTCGATCATCACTATGTTGAGTTTATTTATGCAGATGGCTCAATCATGAACAGTCAGTGCCGGCATATACCGGGTACATCCAGCCGTGTAGATGAAATGCTGATCGGAACAAAAGGTGTGATTCGTTGCGATGAGGCAAGCATCAAAGATCCAAAAGGAAAAGAATTATTCCGTTTTGATAAAAAAGGAGAGAACAATCCTTATCAGACAGAACATGATGAATTATTTGCTGCCATTGCCAAAGGTGAATACAAATTTGCTGATGCAGAAAACGGCGCTAAGAGTACTATGACTTCCATTATGGGAAGAATGGCTACTTACAGCGGGCAGATAATAGAATGGGATAAAGCTATTAATTCAGGCATTGACATCATGCCGAAAAAATTTGACTGGGATGCATTGCCGCCGGTGATTCCAAATGATGACGGTTATTATCCTGTAGCGGTGCCGGGTGTGACGAAATATATTTAGAACGTCTGAACCGGGATTTATAAGATTATTTAGATTGATAGGATAAACAAGAGGCCCTCTGAATTTCTTCAGAGGCCTCTTTATTCCATAAAAAGTTTTTATTCTTACTTCGTTGCGTTTGCAAAATGCTCAGCTACTTTGCTCCAGTTGATCACATTCCACACAGCTTTTAAATAATCAGGACGTTTGTTTTGATATTTCAGGTAATAAGCATGTTCCCAAACATCAATGCCTAAGATCGGTGTGCCTTTTACTTCTGCTACATCCATCAGTGGATTATCCTGGTTGGGTGTTGATGTTACTTCCAGCTTGCTATCTTTTACAATCAACCATGCCCAGCCAGACCCAAACCTTGTTGCACCGGCTGTATTTACTTTTTCCTGCAGTGCTTCCAGCGAACCAAAAGTTGAATTGATAGCATCAGCTAATTTGCCTTCTGGTTTTCCAGCTTTGCCTGAAAGAATTTCCCAAAAGAAACTGTGATTCCAGTGACCGCCGCCATTGTTGCGAACAGCCGGTGATATTTTTCCTGCATTAGCCACTAATTCAGCCAGCGATTTATTTTCATGTTCAGTGCCTGCAATAGCTTTATTCAGGTTATCCACATAAGCCTGGTGGTGTTTACCATGATGTATTTCCATGGTCTGTTTGTCAATATGCGGTTCCAATGCATCAGATGCGTAAGGCAGAGGCGGTAATGTAAATGCCATAACTATAGATTTAAATGATTTAAAATTTACTGTGGTAAAAGGATAACAAAATTATTGTCTTTCAGTTGACTACAGGTAAATTTTTTTTGAAGTAAAACAAGCATAAATGTTTTTGATACCAAACGAAGCCAATGTTTTGGCACAAGGAGCTATTGATGTGTTTACAACAATTTTTTTTTGGACGTTGATTAAAATGTATTCTAAAAAAAGAAGCCGTCCCTCCGAGACAGCTTCATTTTATTTCCTAATAATCTTATTAATCCAATAACCTGCCTGCCGGCAGGCAAGTCTTAGTTCTCTTATTCTGCTTCTGCCACCACTTCTTTTACTTCCGGTATCATTCTCTTCATCATTCCTTCAATACCTGCTTTTAATGTGATCATAGAAGATGGACAACCGCTGCAGCTTCCCTGCATCATCAAATTCACTACACCATCTTCGTAGCTTTTAAATTGAATAGCGCCGCCATCCATTTCTACAGCAGGACGGACATAATTGTCCAATAATTCTTTTATTCTTTTTACCACATCGCCATCATCAGCGGCTATCTGGTTACTGCTTTCTGTTTTCATGGCAGCCACTTCTTCTTCATTTACGATAGGCTTACCTTCTTCCAGGTAATCTTTCAAAAACTGCCGGATAGAAGGGATCACATCCTGCCAATCTTCCGTATCGCTGGTTTTTGTCAGCGTCACAAAATTGCTGGCAATAAACACGGCCTTTACAAACGGAAAACCAAACAATTCTGTAGCCAGCGGGGAAGGCTTGGCGCTTTCGGCATCAGGAAAATCTATGCTTTTACCGGGATACAGAAGCTTGTTGGCCACAAACTTCATAGTTTCCGGGTTGGGAGTCATCTCGGTATAGATACTAATAATGGGGCTGCCTGTCTTGATCATATTTCACAAATTTGAACAGCAAAAATAACGATAAATCCGGCCGCTTGTTGAAAAAGAATCATTGACGGAACCGGCATTCTTTCGATACCAGCCTTCATCTTTGTTAAAATTTAATGATACAAAAACTATGCGTCTTTAGCTCTGTTCATCATTGTTCGGAACCCTGAACTGAGCGTAGCAAGAGGCGGTGCCATGAATCCCGATAGCTATCGGGAATGTCTCTGGTATCAACAAAATAAATAGATAAAATCAAACAATCTCTAATCTCACAACAGCAGCATGAAAAAAATATATCACCTCGGCAATTGTACTACTTCGCAGGCCATCATTAAGGAAACTGGTATTACACCCCAAAAATTTGAAATGCAGGATATCAAGTTTGAAAAGATAACGGCAGAGCAATTGGAAGAAATGAAAAAAATGGCCGGCAGCTACGAAGCACTTTTCAGCCGCCGGGCAATGAAGTATAAGGAATGGGGACTAAAAGATAAACCGCTTACCGAAAAAGATTACCGCAATTATATACTGGAAGAATACACTTTTTTGAAAAGACCGGTTGTTATCATCAATGATAAAATATTTATCGGCAGTGAAAAGAAAAATGTAGCATCATTGAAAAAAGCAGTTCACTGATCTATTGCATAGCCAATCTTTTCTCTTTGCTTAATACATTCCAGGTAATGATAAAACTGGCCAGCATGAATAATGCTGCCAATAGAAAAAATGCTCCGGGAAAATGAATGGGTGCATTTTTAGTAGTAAAGTATTTGAACAAATAATTCATGATGGGCGGCCCAATGATAGTTGTAAGGCTCATCAAACTTGTCAATGTTCCCTGCAGTTCTCCTTGTTCGTTAGGCGGTACATGCGTGGCAAGAGTAGATTGCAGCGCAGGACCTGAAATACCACCGAGGCAATAAGGAACAAGAAAAGCAAACATCATCCACCCTTCGGATGCAAAAGCGAATAATACAAGACCCAATGTATATAAAAGCAAACCGAGGTAAATACTTTTTTCATTTCCCAGCTTTGGATTGACAACTCTTGTAAGACCCGCCTGCACACCACCCACCAATACGCCAACAACAGCCAGCGAAATTCCAACCATTTTTTCAGTCCAGTTGAACCGGTAAATCGTAAAGAAATTCCAATTGCCCTGCACCGCCTGTGCAGCAAGATAAATGAGGAAAAAAGCAAACGCCAGGCCGCCGATTGCAGGATACCGCTGTAATAATTTTAATGAACCAACAGGGTTGGCTCTTTTCCATTGAAACTCCCGGCGATTTTCTTTACTCAATGATTCTGGTAAAACAAAATAGCCATACAATGCATTTAGTAAACAAAGCCCCGCGGCTGCATAAAATGGGGCTCTTACTCCCCAGCCTGCCAACAAACCACCCAATGCCGGACCAATGATAAAACCAAGCCCAAATGCTGCGCCGATCAATCCAAAATTTTTTGCCCGGTTTTCATTAGTGCTTATGTCAGCTATATAAGCGGAAGCGGTAGTGAAACTGGCACCGGTAATGCCTGCAATCACACGGCCTACAAACAACCAGCCATAAGTTGGCGCCAAAGCAAGAAAGAGATAATCAATTCCAAAACCTAATAAGGAAGATAACAATACAGGCCGCCGTCCATACTTATCGCTTAGGTTGCCTATCACCGGAGCAAATACAAATTGTGTAAAAGCATACACAGATAATAACCATGCGCCATAAGGACTGGCTTCATTGACAGGAATATTTTTTAATTGCGCAATAAGTTCGGGCATAACGGGAATGATCAATCCCCATCCCATTACATCAATCAATAAGGTTATAAAAATAAATCCGATAGCTGCTTTACGATCTGTTGCCATTTATTTTGATTTGCTGCGCAAAATTGAAAGTTTTTTTTTAAGCAGCTATTAATTTTCGGCAAATGGTATTTTTTGCAGTGGAAATACACTTCTGTTCTCAGTTTTTTTGCAGTGAAAATGTCCGGCTCTGCAATACTTTAAATAAAACAGGCATATTTTTGGAATGTATTATTAACAAAGTTTCATGAACCGAACTTCGTTCTTCGGTTATCTTTGTCACCTCTGAAAATTCATTTAATTGAAACGTCCTGTTTAAACGATATACAAATCATTTTATTCATTTAAAAAAGTCCATTATGAACGTTAAACAATCTTTGCTTGCTGCTTTACCCGCTATATTGCTCTTCTCATGTGTAAGCAGCAAGAAATTTAAAAAATCGCAAGCCGATTATGCCACATTGCAAACACAATACACCCAATTGCAAAATGATTTGAGTGCATGCAATAATGATAAGGCTGATCTGCAAAGACAAAAAAGCAGTTTGGAATCTGATGTTGCTAACCTCAATAAGCAAATTGATTTTTTAAAACAAAACAATACGCAGGCTTTAAAACAACTCGAAGATCTTTCAGTGATCTCGGCTTCGCAGGCTGAAAGCATTAAGAAGTCAATGGATAACATTGGCGCCAAGGATTCGTATATTCAAACATTGCAGCAGCAAATGGCGAAGAAAGATTCATTAAACATGGCGCTGGTGATGAATCTGAAAGGAGCTATCGGCAACCTTGCCGATGAAGATATCAATATCAAAGTGGACAAGGGCGTTGTTTACATTGATATTTCTGATAAGCTGCTTTTCAAGAGCGGAAAATATGAAGTGACTGAAAAGGCAAAAACCGTATTGGGCAAAGTAGCAACAGTATTAAAAAACCAGCCCGACATAGAGTTTATGGTTGAGGGTCATACGGATAATGTGCCTTACCGAGGCGGCGGCCAAATGCTCGACAACTGGGATCTTAGTGTAAAACGTGCTACTTCAGTCGTGAGAATTTTACAAAAAGAATATGGTCTTGACCCTGCAAAGATGGCTGCTGCCGGTCGTGGTGAATACAAACCAATATCTGATAATGAAACTGCAGAAGGAAAAGCTGCCAACCGCAGAACAAGAATTGTTATTCTGCCGCAGCTTGACCAGTTTTTTAAATTATTAGAAACTCCAAAAGGATAATTAAGAAATTAAATGATGTAAAAGCCATCTGTTGTTTCAGGTGGCTTTTATTTTTACAGAGTTTGTAACGGAAAAAATATCTAAATGATTTTATATGATGCAAAAAACTGACAGCATTAACATTTAATCAACCCGCCTATCTGCTGCTTTATGCTGACTATACTAAATAGCTACGAATAGATTCGCTTTATACCAATCTTGTGGTATAAAGAAGCATGAAAGCTGCTTCGCTTGTATTGATCCTTCTTGTTTCTTCGCTGGCGGACAATACGGCTTCATGGTTTCAAAACCGCAATGGGGCATATCAACCGGTGAGCAAAAAGCAATTTTAAAAAATAAAGGATCATTACGTTTTAATGTTACTGATATTTTCTGGACAAATCGTCCGAGAGCTACCATTACTTATCCTGGTGTTTATATTGAAAGATGGCATGCCTACCGTGAAAGCCGTGTGGCTACCTTAAGTTTCAATTATCGTTTTGGCAGCAATAAAATACAAGCTGCCCGCCGCAGAACTACAGGATCAGAAGAAGAAAGACAA
>Ga0187893_10003577_pt1 | contig 31231 bp, 30 predicted proteins | sample MA1701074metaG_FD_139574 | JGI IMG/M metagenome (GOLD analysis project Ga0187893, IMG submission 139574) | White microbial mat communities from a basaltic lava cave in the Kipuka Kanohina Cave System on the Island of Hawaii, USA - MA170107-4 metaG ...
CAGCCCGGCCGCCAGCAGTACCAAAGGGCTCCATTTCCTCATCTTTGAAACATCTCCCGCATGAAGCGCGTTCTTCTCCTTCTCGTCGTTGCCGCCGCCCTCGCGCGCAGCCGCGGGATCGCGGAGCCCTGGAGCCAGGGCGATCATAACGGCTGGGGCGGCGCTTTCTACAGCAATATCGCGCGCAACTACGTCCGCTACGGCTATCTCGAGACGGGCTTCGCGCCCGTCATCACGACCGGCAACGTCCCTCCCGAGGAGCGGCGCTACTACCTGACCCATCCGCCGGGCATCGGGCTCGCGGTGTCCGGTGCATTTCGCATCTTCGGGGAGCGCGAGTGGTCTGCCCGCCTCGTTCCCCTGATCTTCAGCCTGGGGTCGATCCTCCTGGTCTATGGGCTCGGCTCGAGGCTGTTGTCCCGTGAGATCGGTCTCGTTGGCGCGGCTTTGCTCTCGTTCCTGCCTCTCGAGACGCTCTATGGCGCGCACGTCGACCCCCAGGGGCCGCCGGTCACGTTCTTCGGCCTATTGCTGTTTCTCGCCTACCAGGAGAGGCGCGTGGGACTCGCTGCCATCGCGCTCGGTCTCGGCGCCTTTTTCGACTGGCCCATTCACTACCTCTCGGGACTCCTCGCGGTCGACGCCTGGTTCTTCCGGCCCGACGGGAGGCGGTGGACCCAGGGCCTCATCGGGGGCTCCTTTCTCCTCGTCGGGAGCTTTCTCCTCTACACGCGCTTCGTGGCTCCGCACCCGGGGCAGCAGTACCTCCGGTCGACCCCCGTGGACTCCTTTCTGTTCTGGTCGGGAGCTCGCGTCCCTCCCGATCGGATCCCCGGACGGCCCATCGCGGCACCTTCGCCCGGCGCGTGGTTAGCCCGCATGGGAAGACAGCTCGACTTCCTGTACACGCTGCCTCTCCTTGCCCTCGCCGCCTCCGGCGCCTTCGTGGTTGCGCGCCGCGGTGGGAGCGCGATCTTCGTACTTCTTCTATGGGGCCTCGCGCACATTCTGTTGTTCCCCCTGGGCGCTTTCGTTCACGACTACTGGTCGATGTACCTCGCGCCCGGTCTTGCGCTCGCGGCCGCAGTCGGAATCGCGCGGCTCGCGGACGCTCTGGGCGGACGGCGGGCACTTTTCCTCACGGGTTCGACGACCGCGCTCTCCCTGTTCCTTCTCGTTTCGGGGATCCTTCTCGTCGACTCTCTCCCGAGAGAACCCGCGGCGCTCGGGAAGAAGCTCCACGAGCTCACCGCTCCCGAAGAGCGCGTCCTCATGCTGAATCCGCTGGACGCGCGCGATGCGTATTACGCAGACCGCCCGATCCGGGACGGAGTCAACCGGCTCGAGCTGTTCGAGAAGGCGCTTCGCGGGCCCGTGCGCTATCGATACTTCGTCGTGCCGACGCACATTCTCAGAGCGCGGCCTCAAAAACCCCTGTTCGAGGTCCTCAGCTCGTGCTGCCGGGACTACTCTTTCGAGGGGTACACGCTCTTCGATCTGGAGCCGCTCACGTCCCCGTAACCTCCCCGCCCCCGCGGCATCGAGAGTGCTATGAGAAATCTAGCGATTGCGTCCATGGTTCTCGCTGCTTCCACCCTCGCCTCGGCCGAGGAGCCTCTCGCTCTCGACAAGAAGGTGCTGAGCCTTTCGGCGGCGCGCAAGATCATCGCCGCCTCCGAAGCCGAAGCCAAGGCGCGAGGGCTCGGCGTCGTGACCGTGGTCGTCGACGACGCGGGTAACGTCATCCAGCTCTCCCGGATGGACAGCGCTCAGGTCGCGAGCGTCAACGTCGGGATCGGCAAAGCGCGCACCGCCGCCATCTACCGGCGCCCGAGCCGGGTCTTCGAGGAGCAGATCAAGAACGGCCGCGTAGCCGCCCTCGCTCTCGCGGACGCGACGCCGCTCCAGGGAGGCGTTCCGGTCCTCATCGACGGGAAAGTGGTGGGGGCGGTCGGGGTCAGCGGCGATTCGCCGCAAGCGGACGAGGAGATCGCCATCGCGGGAGCGAAGGCCGTTACGTTCTGATTCCGACAACTCTGTAGATTCGGCCGACGCCCGCGCCCTCTCTCCGGAAAGAGTAAAAGCGGCCGTTCTCGCAGAACGTGCAGAGTCCGCTGTCGTCTATGTGGTCGGCGGCGACACCCGAAGAAAGGAGCTGCGCGCGGTTCTCCTCGACCAGGTCGAGGTGGCGCCGCCCGCGGGGACCCGGACGCGAGACGCGTTCCACGTCGCGTCCTCTCTCGGCGAAGGACGCGATCACCTCGTCTCCCACCTCGTAGCAGCAGACGCGGATCGCGGGTCCAATCGCGACACGGATCTCACCGCTCGCGGCGCCGTAGACTTCCCCCAGCCTCGAAACGGCGCGCGCGGCGATCCCGACGAGCGTCCCCCGCCAGCCAGCGTGAACCGCGGCAACCGCTTTCGCCTTCGGGGCCCAGAGCAGGAGCGGAACGCAGTCCGCGCTCGCGACCGCGACGCCCACGCCGGCTTCATTGGTCATGACACCGTCGCACCGCGGAGGGGCGCTCCCATCGAGCACCTGAACGTCGTTCCCGTGGACTTGATACATCCCCGCGAGCCGGGAGAAACCTAAGGCGCGCGCGAGGCGCGCGCGATCCGCCGCCCCATTCTCCCGAGACCCGAAGCCGCCCGTGCGGAGGGTGAATCCGTGGAAAACGCCTGCGGCCGCGAGCGAGACGCATTGGAGGAGCTCGACGTCTTCGAGCGACGTGGTGCGAAAGGAAGGTGCGCTCAAGCAGGGCTGAGCTCCGGGGCCCTCGAGCTCAACGCCATCTCGTACTGGCGCTCGAGGAGCTCCGGCTTCATGCCGTTGTCGATGTGCGCCCAGGGGAGGACCTCGTCCCGCGGGCGCTCGCGGTGGATGTAGAAGTCGAGGTCGAGCCCTTCCTCTTTCATCGCCCGGCTGAGGTCCGCCTCGCCCCGTGCCATGCGCACGAGGACCGGCGCGAGGCTCCGGTCGCCGAGGGAGAGGAGCGCCTGGAGCTTTTCCTGGCGCGGGGATTTGAAGTTCGCTTCGACGTTCGGCATGCGCGCGAAGGCGCGCTCGAGCTTCCGCATCTTCCGCGACAGCTCGGACGTCGTCTCCATGGGGTGCCGCTGGAACGGCGTTCCCGGCTTGGGGATGAAGGGGTTGATGCTGGGGATGATCCGGCCGAGGCGGCCCCGAGCCCGCCCGTGTTGGAGGAGCAGTCCCCGGATTCGCTGCACGAGCTCGACGATCCCGTCCACGTCCTCCTCGCCCTCCGTGGGGAGGCCAACCATGAGGTAGAGCTTCAGGTTCTCGATGCCGCGGGAGAGGATGAGGTCGACCTTCTCGAAGATCTCCTCGTTCGTAACGCGCTTGTGGATCGCGAAGCGCAGACGGTCGGTGCCGACTTCGGGCGCGACCGCGAGCGTCCTCTCGCCGCTCGCGGAGAGGGGGTCGAGAAGCTCGGCCCTGAGGTCCTCGAACCGGAGCGAGGAGACGCTGATGCGGAACTCCATCTCCTTGAGGGCCTCGAGGAGAGGCACGATCTCCCGGTGCGCTCCGACTGCCGTTGAGACGAGGCCGATGTCGGAAGTGTGCTTCCGCGCCGCTCGAGCGACCTCGACGATGCGTTCAACCTCGAACGAGCGCTTCGGAAGGTAGTTGTAGCCCGCCCAGCAGAAGCTGCAGAGCGTGGGGCAGCCCCGGGAAACCTCGACGAGGAATTTCGAGGACATCTCGGTGTCGGGGGTCAGAACGTACGTCGCCGGAGGCGGAAGGTTCGCGCGCTTTCCCATCTTGGCGCGCACGATCTTGCCTTCTTCGCGCGAGGGCACGTAGAAGCCTTCTTCGCCACCGAGCGTTTCGAGAAGCTCCGGGCGGGAAAGGCGCCGGCGAAGAGCGTCGGTGAGCGGTGGAAGCAGCGCTTCGGCCTCTCCGATGGCAACGAGATCGAGAAAAGGCGTCATCGGCTCGGGATTCAGAAACGTAATCGGCCCTCCCGCCAGAACCAGAGGGTGCGCTTCTCCCCGGTCCCGCGCAAGCGGAGGAATCCGCGCGAGATCGAGCATCCGCACGAGGTTCAGCTCGTCGGGCTCGAAGGTGATGGAGAAAGCGAGGACGTCGAGATCGGCGACCGGCGTCTGGGACTCGAGAGTACGGAGAGGGAGTCCAGTTCTTCGATACTCCCGGAGCTCCTCGGCGTCGGGCAGGAACACCCGTTCGCAAACGACGTCCGGGAGCTCGTTCCAGAACTTGTACACCGCCTGGAACCCCACGTTCGACATCCCGATGTAGTAGCGGCTCGGATAGGCGAGGGCGATGCGCAGGGCGCCGCCGTGGGGTTTGCGGATGGTCCCGATCTCGGCGGCGAGGCGCCTCCGGGCCCGGGCTTCGAGAACGCGGCTCACGACAACATCATTATAGGCTGTCGCCGCCGCCCCCGTTGGAAATGGGCTTTGTTCGGTTTTCTCCTCTGCGCCGTTGCGTTCGTTCCCGGTCTTGTCTTACTTAAGGCCCTTCCTCAAGAACGTAGGCACGTCGAGGTCCGCCCCAGCATCCTGATCCACGGCGCCGAAGTCGAGGTCCATCGCGAGGCCGTCCGAGCCCTTGCGGTAGAACCCCTCGGACCCCACGGCCATCTCTGCCGGACGCTTGTAGTTCGCGATGTCGACCGGTGTCACCGCCGGCCTCCGGGCCCCGCTCGCCGCCCGCTGAAAGCCGGTGGCGATGACCGTGATCTTCATCCGGCCCTGCATCCTCGGGTCGACCACGGCGCCGAAGATGATGTTGGCCTCGGTATCCGCTTCATCGTGAATGATGGAGGATGCGTCGTTCACCTCGACGAGGCTCATGTCCTCGCCCCCCGTGATGTTGATGATGACGCCCCTCGCTCCCTTGACGGACGCCTCCTCGAGGAGCGGGCTCGAGATGGCCTTGTGCGCCGCCTCCTCCGCACGCTTCTCGCCCTCGGCGATGCCGGTGCCCATGACCGCGTCGCCCATTCCGCGCATGATGGTCCTCACGTCGGCGAAGTCCAGGTTGATGAGGCCGGGCACGGTGATGAGATCGGAGATGCCCTGGACCGCCTGTCGGAGGACGTCGTCCGCGATGTTGAACGCGTCAGCGAGCGGCGTCGAGCGCTCGACGGTCTGGAGCAGCCGATCGTTCGGGATCGAGATCAGCGTATCCACCTGATCGCGGAGCTCGCGCATCCCCTCTTCCGCCTGCGACTGCCGGCGCCGTCCCTCGAAGGTGAAGGGCTTGGTCACCACGGCCACGGTGAGCGCGCCGAGCTCCGAGGCGAGCGAAGCGACGATGGGAGCGGCGCCCGTCCCCGTGCCGCCGCCGAGGCCGGCGGTGATGAACACCATGTCGGCCCCTTCGATCGCCTCCAGGATGCGCTCGGTGTCCTCGAGCGCCGCCTGGCGGCCGATGTCCGGATCGGCCCCGCAGCCGAGCCCCTTCGTGAGCTTGCCGCCGAGCTGGATTTTCGCAGGAGCATGCGAGGTCTTGAGCGCCTGCAGGTCGGTGTTCGCCGCCAGGAACTCCACCCCGGCGATCCGCGACGCGATCATGCGGTTCACCGCATTGCCGCCTCCGCCCCCCACACCGATGACCTTGATGCGGGCGGTGGGCTCCAGGCCCTCCCCGAGGCTGAGCCCTCCGGCATCGCGTCCCGGCTTCTCGTCATCGAAACGAATCATGGCGTACCCTCCCTTGACCCCATTAAGTCAGAAGACAAACGGAAACGTTGACGATCTTTCGAACTCGATCCCAGATCTTCCACCAGGGCGCGGACGCTCCCGTGGAAAGGAGCTTGTTCGCCCGCACGCGATGGGCGTAGAGCACGAGGCCGACCGACGTGGCGTAAGACGGGCTCCCGACCACGTCCACCAGTCCCCCGACGCCCACGGGGGCGCCGCAGCGGATAGGCATGTCGAAGATCCGGTCCGCCACCTCGGCAAGGCCTTCGAGCCCGGCCGAGCCGCCGGTAAAGACCACTCCCGAGTTCAGGACCCGCTCGTACCCCGCGCGCGTGATCTCGTCGTAGATCATGTGGCAGATCTCCTCCGCACGGGGCTGGATGATGTCGGAGAGAAGCTGCCGCGGCAGGATGCGCGACTTCCGGCCGCCGACGCTCGGGACCTCGATGGTGTCCTCCTCCGAGATCATGGTGGCGAGGGCGCAGCCGTACTTCTTCTTGATCTTCTCCGCTTCCGCGATGGGAGTGCGCAGTCCGACGGCGACGTCGCTCGTGAAGTGGTCGCCTCCCGTCGGGAGCACCGAGGTGTGCCAGATGCTTCCCTTGTCGAAGATGGCGAGATCGGTGGTGCCGCCTCCGATGTCGACGAGCGCGACGCCGAGCTCCTTCTCGTCCGGACTGAGCACCGCCTCCGCCGCCGCGAGCTGCTCGAGCACGGTCTCCGTCACCTCCATGCCCGCACGGTTGACGCAGGTCACGATGTTGGAGGTCGCGGTGGCGCTCGCGGTGATGATGTGGACGTTCGCCTCGAGGCGGGAACCGGTCATGCCCGTCGGGTCGTCGATTCCGTCGTGCCCGTCCACCACGAACTCCTGGGGAAGCACGTGGATGATCTCCCGATCGTTGGGAAGCGCGATCGCTTTCGCGGCGTCGATGGCGCGGAATACGTCTTCCCGCGAGATCTCGCGCGTCTTCCCGGTGATGGCGACGACGGCGCGGCTGTTGAACCCCTTGATGTGGCTTCCCGCGAGCCCGACGTGGGCGGAGTCGATCTCGACCCCCGCCATCAGCTCGGCTTCCTCCACCACCCGCTTGATGGAGTCCACGGTCTGGTCGAGGTTGATCACCACACCTTTGCGGATTCCCTTGGACTCCGTCGAGCCGATGCCGATGACGTCGACGCGGCCCTCCTCGGTCACCTCGGCCACGATGGCCGTGACCTTGGTGGTCCCGATGTCGAGGCCGACGATGTATCTTTCCTTCTTGCTCAGAATGGCGCACCTCCCGGGACGTTTTCGGCCGAGCCCTGGGACTCGCCGGGGATGGATTCGTTCAATCTCGCGTACACGCGGTTCTGAAAGCGGAGGTCCAGGACCTCGAGCGCGGGAAGCTTCTCCGTTACGCCTGCGAGGAGCGGCGCGATCTCGAGAAGCCGCGGCACCATGCTCGATCTCGACACGAGCAGCGTGACCTTCGAGCCGCGAAGGCGGAGGATCACCGAGTCCGCGCCTTCCGTGACGTCGAGCTCGGAGACGAGAAGCGATAGCCTCTCGTCGGCCGCGAGCGCTCCCGCGAGCTCCCCGGCGATCGCCGCCCGATCGCCGTCGACGGCGCCCCCCGGGCCCGAGAGCCCGCGCACGAGAACGAGCTTTTCCATGTCGTAGAACGGAGGGAGCTGGTCCAGGATTGTTCCGTCCTGGGCGAGGAGATAGAGCTCGGAGAGGGCTGCGACCGCGACGGGCGTCCGCTCCACGATCTCGAGGATGAGCGTCGCCGGAAGCACGCGCTTCAGCTCGACGTCCTTCACCCAAGCCGAGCGCAGGAGCTTCCGCTTCGTCTCGTCGAGATCGAGGGTGAGGATGTTCGCCGACTCCCCGACTTCGATGAGCTCCAGAATCTCTCCCTCGGAGAGGCGCTCGTTTCCGACGACGAAGATGCGATCGATCGCGAGCTCGGGCGCTCGGCCGCGGGCGATGGCGATCCAGACCGCGCCCGCCGCCAGACCCAGCAAGGAAAGAAAAACCCCGAATCTCCCCCGCGAGATCCGTCCGGAGACCTTGCGGCCGCGGAGCTGTCCCCGAAGGAAGCGCTCCTCGCCCGGCTTCTCCAGCCTTTCCACTACCGGCTCCATGCCATCACCTCGGTTTCCAGGACGACTCCGGTGTCCCGCAGCACTCTGTCTCTCACGCCCTCGATGAGCGCGAGGACATCCCGGGTGGACGCGCGTCCTTCGTGGACGATGAAGTTCGCGTGCACTTCGGAGACGCGGGCGCCGCCCACCGAAAAGCCCTTGAGTCCCGCGCGATCGATGAGCCTTCCCGCCGAATCTCCCTCGGGGTTCTTGAAGATGCAGCCCGCGCTCTTGACCCCGACCGGCTGGGTCTCCTTGCGGAATCGCATGCGCTCGTTCATGTCGTTCTTGATGGCGACCGGATCGTCGGGTGTGAGAGCGAGCGTCGCCCGCCCCACGATGAGGTTCGCCCCGAAAGACGAAGCCCGGTAGCGGAAATCGATCTCGCGACCCCGCAAAACCACTCGCCCTTTGTCGGGGGAAACGGCCTCGACTTCGGAGACCACAGGTCCGATCGAGAACTGGTAGGCGCCGGCGTTCATGGTGAGGATCCCGCCGAGAGAGCCGGGAATCCCGACTCCCGCTTCGAGACCTCGAAGGCCCTTCGCAACCGTTTGCCGTACCAGCGTCGGAAAGTGGACGCCCGCTCCCGCCTCGATCGTGCCCTCGGCTCCAAGGCTCACGTGGTCGAGGGCGCCCGTCGCGAGCACCACACCTCGGACGCCCGCATCATCGATGAGCAGATTGCTTCCCGCACCGAGGACTCTCACGGGAAGATCGGCCTCGTGCGCAAGCGTCAGCACCTGGATCATCTCCGGAACGAAGGCGGGGCGCACGAGGAGATCCGCAGGGCCGCCGAGGCCCATGGTGGTGTAGCGAGCGAGAGGCTCGTCGACCCGCACGTCGATCCCGGCGGCGCGGAGCTCGGACGCGAGGGAGGAGGTCCCGTTAGCGAGCCCGCTCACGCACCACCTCCGCCAGTCGATCGGAAAGGCCGGTCACACTGCCCGCTCCCAACGTCATCACGAGGTCGCCCTCCTGGAGCTCGGCCGAAACGACCGAGAGCGCCTCGTCGAGTCCTTCCACGTACCGCACGTGCCGATGCCCGTGCCGCTCGATTCCCTGCGCGAGCTTCTTTCCCGACACATCGGGAATCGGGTCCTCGCCCGCGGCGTAGATCTCCGTCACCAGCAGCACGTCCGCCTGATGGAAGGCGCGGCAGAAATCCTCGAACAGGTCGTGGACCCTCGAGTAGCGATGGGGCTGGAACACGACGACCGTCCGGCGCCCGAACGCGTCCTTCGCGGTCTGGAGCGTCGCTCGGATCTCCGTCGGGTGATGGCCGTAGTCGTCGACGACCAGGATTCCCCCGGCATCGGCCTTCACCTGGAACCGGCGCTCGACTCCCGAAAACGACTCGAGGCCATTCGCGATCTCGGGAATGCCGAGGCCAACCTCGCGGGCGACCGCGGCCGCCGCGAGCGAGTTCAGGACAGCGACTCGTCCGGGAACGCGCAGGCGCACTTCCACCGCCGGCTCTCCCGCGAGCTTCAGCCGATACGACGAGCCCGCGCCCTCGAGCTTCACCTCCTCCGCGGAGACGTCCGCCTGGGGGGAGAACCCGTAGGTCACGTGCCGCCTGCGAATCCGTGGAAGGATGTCTTGAATCCTCTCGTCGTCGAGGCAGACGATGGAAGCTCCGTAGAACGGAACTTTGTTGACGAAATCGACGAACGCCTGCTCCAGATCGTCCATGTCCCGGTAGGCTTCCATGTGCTCGCGGTCGATTCCCGTCACGGCCGCCACCACCGGCGAAAGCTGGAGGAAGCTCCGATCCGACTCGTCCGCCTCCGCCACCATCAGGTCGGAGCCCCCGAGCCGCGCGTGCGTTCCGAACGCGGTGATGCGCCCGCCGATGACCATGGTGGGATCGAGCCCGGCCCGATCGAGGACCACCGCGACCATCGACGTCGTGGTCGTCTTGCCGTGCGACCCGGCGACCGCGATCCCGTACTTCAGGCGCATGAGCTCCGCGAGCATCTCGGCGCGGGGAATGATGGGGATCTGGAGACGGCGCGCCTCGGCGACTTCGGGATTCGAAGGCCTGACGGCGGAGGAGACGACGACGACGTCTGCACCCTCGACGTGCTCGGCCCGGTGGCCCTCGTGGACCTTCACTCCGAGAGCGCGGAGCCTCGCGGTGGTGGCGGAGCCCTTCAGGTCGGAGCCGCTGACGGTGTAGCCGAGGTTCTTCAGCACCTCCGCGATGCCGCTCATACCGATGCCGCCGATCCCGACGAAGTGCACGCAGGTCTTCTTCGAGAAGAGAGGGGCGCTCACGGGGGCGCCTCCTTCCCCGCGAGCTTCAGGAGACGTCGGGCGACCTCGTCCGCGGAGTCGGGCCGGGCGAGCTTTCGGGCGGAAGCCGCCATGCGCGCGCGCTCCTCGGGAGCATTCAGAAGAGCTCGAATCTCGCCCGCGAGCCTCTCGGGCGTGAGCTCGCTCTCCCGCAGGTGGCGGGCGGCGCCCGCCCTCGCCATCATCTCCGCGTTTCTCTCCTGGTGGCCTCCCGCGAGCGGAAGGGGCAGAAGGAGCGCTCCCCGGCCCGCGCAGGCAAGCTCCGCACAGGTGGTCGCCCCCGCCCGCGCGATGACGAGATCCGCCGTTTCGTACGCCTCGTGCATGGCCTCGATGTATGGAATCACCTGCGCCCGAAGCGAGTGGCGCGCGTAGGCTTCGCTCACCGAGGCGAGGTCGCGGGGACCGGTCTGGTGGATCCATTCGAGGCGAGGGAGCTCGTTCGAGAGATGCGAAAGGCTCTCCCCGAGGGCGCGGTTGAGCACCTGCGATCCCTGGCTTCCTCCGAAGATCAGGACCCGCATCCTCTGCGACGACTGAGGGCCGAGGGGCCGGACGGAGACGATCTCGCGCCGCACCGGATTCCCCGTGACGACGCCTTTCTTTCCGAAGGCGCGCGCCGTCTCCTCCCAGGCGCAGGCGGCCTCGTTCACGAAAGGCGCGAGCCAGCGATTGGCGAGACCCGGCTCGGCGTTGGGCTCGAGAATGACAGTCGGGATTCCCTTGAGCGCGGCGGAGAGCACGAGCGCTCCGGAGACGTACGCTCCCACCCCCATGACGACGTGGGGCTCGATCCTCTTCAGAAGACGCACGGAATCGAAGACCGCGGTGAAGAGGGCCGCGACGCCGCGAAGCTTCGAGAAGAGCGCGCGCCCACGGAGAGGAGCCGCGCGCACCAGCTCCAGCGGAAACCCGGAGGCGGGCACGATGCGCGACTCCAGTCCCCGTTCGGTGCCGACGAAGATCACATCGGCTCCTTCGGCGAGCCCGCGGAAGCTTCTCGCGACCGCGATCGCGGGATAGAGGTGCCCCCCCGTGCCTCCGGCGGCGACGAGAAGCCGCATGCGCGCGGGTGCGGACAAGAGATGTCACCTCGCATGCTGGGACACCGACAGGAGAAGCCCCACCGCGGCCATGCCGGCGAGGAGCGACGAGCCTCCCGCGGACACGAAGGGGAGAGGAATTCCCGTCGTCGGGAGCATCCCCAAGACCACTCCCATGTTGATGAGCCCCTGGCCCACCAGGTACATCGTGAGCCCGGCGGCGAGGAGCGAGCCGAATCGATCGGGGGCGCGGTCGGCGATGACCAGCCCTCTCCACAGGAGAATCGAGAACACGGCGAGGAGAGCGAGCGCGCCCACCAGGCCGAGCTCTTCGCCCACCACCGCGAAGATGAAATCCGCGTGCGGCTCCGGGAGGTAGAAGTGCTTCTGCTGACTCGCCATGAAGCCCTTCCCGAGAACTCCACCCGAGCCCACGGCGATGAGCGACTGGAGAATCTGGAATCCCTTTCCCAGGGGGTCCTGGCCGGGGTCGAAGAAGATCAAGAACCGCTCCCGGCGGTAGTCCTCGCTGAAGATGAGCCAGAGGAGCACAGGCGCCGCCCCGAGAGCGAGGCCGGTGAGTTGTCCCAGACGAACTCCCGAAACGAAGAGGAGACAGGCGCCGATGAAGACGAGTGAGAACGCCGTGCCGTAGTCCGGCTCGATGAGCACGAGAAACCCGAGGAACCCGGTGACGAGGAGCGAGGGGAACCAGCCCGACCAGAAGTCCTCGAGGCGATCGGAGCGCCGGTCGAGCTGATAGGCGAGAGTCACCACGAGCGCGAGCTTCGCGAGCTCCGACGGCTGGAACGAGATGAGTCCCAGGCGAATCCACCGATGGGCGTTGTTGAGAGGCGGGCTGAAGAGGACCGCGACGAGGAGACCCACCGTCGCGCCGAGCAGGGCGTAGGCCACCCCCGGACGCCGCAGCATTCGATAATCGAGGCGGGTGAGGAGCATCATGAGGAGGACGCCCATCGCCGCCCACATGCCCTGTTTCACGACGAAGAAGTAAGGACTCCGATGGGCTTCGAGGGCGACCACCGACGACGCGCTGTAGAGCATGACGACGCCGAAGACCACGATTCCGATCGTCGCCATGAAGAGCGTCCGGTCGGGAGAGAGCTTGACCGCCACCCTTCACTCCCTCTCCGCCGCGAGCCTCTGAACGGCCGCCCGAAACCGCTCACCCCGCTCGCGGTAGTCCCGGAACATGTCGAAGCTCGAGCCCGCGGGCGAGAGCAGCACCACGTCTCCCGGGCTCGCGAGCCGGTGGGCGGTCTCGACCGCCGTCTCGAGGTCGGAGGTGATCTCGACCGGGGCCGCGCCCTCGAGGGCCTCGCGCACCATCTCGCGGCTCTCTCCGATGGCGAACACGTGCTTCACCCTGCGCGCCACGAGATCCCGCAGGTCGCGAAACTCCCCGCCCTTGAAGCGACCGCCCAGGATCAGGAGGATGCCTCCGTCGAAGCTCTCGAGGGCGGCCCGCACCGCCTGGACGTTCGTCGCCTTGGAGTCGTTGTAGAAGCGGACGCCGTTCAGCACCGCGACCTGCTCGAGCGCGTGCGGAAGACCCTGGAAGTGGGCGAGGGCGTCCTCGATCTCCTCACCCGAGACTCCGAGGAGCGCCGCGGCCGCGGACGCCGCCATGGCGTTCAAGCGGTTGTGCCGGCCCACGAGCTGGAACTCCTCGAGCGAAGCGAGGGGCGTCGTCGCCCCGTTCTCGTGCTTCACGATGAAGGGTCCATCGAGGTGCAGGTGCGGCGAGAGATCGGCGAGGCAATCCAGATCGAAGTACCACCTCTGCGATTTCGCTTTTTCAGCCATGGACACCGTCAACGGATTTCCCCCGAAGACCACCGCCCAGTCCTCCTCGCGCTGGTTCTCCAAGATGCGCTTCTTCGCGGAGGCGTAGGCCGCGAAATCGGGGTGCCAGTCCAGGTGATCGGGAGTCACGTCGAGGAGCACCGCGACCTTCGGCCGGAACGAATCGATGGTCTCGAGCTGAAAGCTCGAGACTTCGAGGACGAAGAGCGTGTTCTCCGAGCTTCCCGCGAGCTCCCGGACCAGGGGATCTCCGATGTTCCCCGCGAGTCGCACGTCTTTGCCAGAGGCGCGCAGCATCGCCGCGAGAAGAGACGAGGTCGTGGATTTCCCCTTGGTACCCGTGACCGCCGCGACCGTTCCCCGAATCTCGCGGAACCCGAGCTCGAGCTCGCCCCAGACGGGGATGCCGCGCTTCCTCGCCTCGACGAGAACGGGGACGTCGGTCTTGACGCCGGGGCTCGGCACCACCAGATCCACTCCGGAGACGAGAGACGCCGGGTGGGAGCCGAGGTGGAGCGCCACTCCGAGAGCCTCGAGCGCGAGCGCTTCGGAGGCGAGCTCGTCCCGCGATCTCCGATCGGCCGCCGTCACGAGCGCTCCCCGCGAACGCAGGAGCTCCGCCGCGGCGATGCCGGAGAGACCGAGCCCCACCACGAGAACCCTCCGGCCTCGATAGTCCTCTCTGGCAGGGCTCATGACATTCCATCGACTCCGTCTTCATCTGAGCTTCAGAGTGGTCAGGCTCGCGAGGGCGAACATGATCCCGAGAATCCAGAACCGCACGATGACCTTGGGCTCGCTCCACCCGGCGAGCTCGAAATGATGGTGGAGCGGCGCCATGCGGAAGACGCGCTTTCCCGTGAGCTTGAAGGAAGCGACCTGGATGATGACCGAGAGCGCCTCGATAACGAAAACGCCTCCCACCAGCACGAGCAGGATCTCCTGCTTGATCAGGAGGGCCATGGTGCCGATCGCGCTTCCGAGCGCGAGCGAGCCCACGTCGCCCATGAACACCTGCGCCGGGTAGGCGTTGAACCACAGGAACCCCAGGCTCGCGCCCACCATCGCTCCCCCGAAGATGGTGAGCTCCCAGATCCGGGGGATGTGGATCAGATCGAGGTACGCCGAGAACTGCGCGTGCCCGGTGACGTACGTGAGAACGGTATAGGCGGAAGCGGCGATGAGGACCGTTCCGATGGCGAGCCCGTCGAGCCCGTCCGTCAGGTTGACCGCGTTCGACGCCCCCACGATGACGAGGGCAGCGAAAGGCACGAAGAACCAGGAGATATCGGGCCGCAGCGCCTTCAGGAAAGGAAACAGAATGACCGTCGAGAAGTCGCCGTCCTTCGCCATGCAGAGAAGAACGGCTCCCACCACGAGAGCGAAGGCGGTCTGGAGCGCGAGCTTCGCCCGCGCCGAGAGCCCGAGCGAGCGCTTCTTCACGACCTTGCGATAGTCGTCGGTGAAGCCCACGACTCCGAAGGCGAGCGTCGTTCCGAGCGCCACCCAGACGAACGTGCTCGTGAGGTTCGCCCAGAGGATCGTCGGAACGGCGATCGCCGCCAGGATGAGGATGCCCCCCATGGTGGGCGTTCCCGCTTTCGAACGATGCGTCTCGGGGCCTTCCTGGCGGATGTGCTGGCCGATCTGAAACTGGCGCAGACGGGCGATGAGCCACGGCCCGAGGAAGAAGGAGATCGCGAGCGCAGTCAAGGTCGCGGACGCGGTGCGGAACGTGACATAGCGAAAGACGTTCAGGAACCCATACTCGGTGTGGAGCGGATAGAGGAAGTGGTAGAGCATCACTTCCCCCTCCGCACGATCTCGATCGCGCGCTCGAGGCCGATCCCGCGCGACGCTTTCAGAAGGACCACGTCCCCTTCGCGGAGCTCGTCGAGAAGGAGCTTCCCCGCCTCCTCCGCGTTCGCAACCGAGGAGAGCTTCGAAGGGGAGGCTCCCGCCTCGCGGGCGCCCTCGAGGATGTGCGCCGCGAGAGCGCCCACGCCGATGAGCCGATCGAGGGAAAGGCTGGCCGCGAAACGCCCGACCTCGCGGTGAAGCTCGGCGGCGCCCTCACCGAGCTCCCGCATGTCGCCCACGACCGCGATGCGCCTTCTCCCCTCCTCCTCGGAGAGAGAGCGCAGTGCTTCGCGAAGCGCGCGCGGACTCGAATTGTAGGTTTCGTCCACGAGGAGAAATCCCCGGCCGAGATCCACCCGCTCGCCGCGGTGAGCGGCGGGACGAAGACTGGAGAGCGCCCGGGCTGCATCCCGGAAGGAAACGTCGAGAGCGCTCGCTGCCGCGAGCCCCGCGAGGAGGTTGTACACGTTGTGCCGTCCACGGAGAACGGTTTCGACCTCGACTTCCTCGCCGCGATACACCGCCGTGAACCGGAGGCCGGAGGAGGTCGCCCGGATCGCCGAGCCCCGCACGTCCGCCTCTCCCTCCACCCCGAAGCGGATCTTCCGTCCCGAGAATCGAAGCACCTGCTCGAGGACGAGAGGATCGTCGGCGTTCACGACCGCGACCGCTCCTTCGTCGAGCCCGCGAAAGAGCTCTCCCTTGGCTTCGGCGATGGCCGCAATCGACTCGAAGAACTCGAGGTGGACTTCGGCGACATTGGTGAGAACGCCGACGTCGGGTTTCGCGATCTCGGTGAGCCGCGCGATCTCCCCGGGCGCCGACATCCCCATCTCGAGGACGGCGACTTCCTCGTCCTCGAGCTTCAGGATCGAGAGCGGAAGACCGTAGAAGTTGTTGAGGTTTCCCTCGGACTTCAGCACCGTTCTCGCCGCTCCGATCGCGGAGGCCACCGCCTCCTTCGTCGTCGTCTTTCCCATGCTGCCGGTGACGGCGACGACCTGGACGGAGTGGCTCCTGCGGAACTCGCCCGCGAGATCCTGGAGGGCGCGCGTGGTGTCGGAGGCGCGAATCACGAACGCGCCCTTGGGAACTTCGACCGGCTTTTCGATGACGACGCCAAGAGCACCCTTCGCCACCACCTCGCGCACGTAGTCGTGGCCGTCGTGCCGCGGCCCGCGGATCGCGAAGAACAGGTCCCCCCGGCCGAGAGTGCGGCTGTCGATGGACACTCCTCCATCGAAGAGGAGCGCGGGCTCCCCTCGCTCGAGGACTCCCCCCGCGAGCCCCGCGATCTCGACCGCCGTCATCTTCAAGATCCGAGAATCTCCTTCACCACTTTCCGGTCGTCGAAGTCGAGAACCCGGTCGCCCACGATCTGGTAGGGCTCGTGGCCCTTGCCGGCGATGACGACGAGATCGTCGGGCTCGGCCCTTTCGAGCGCGAACGCGATCGCCTTGCGCCGATCGACTTCGACGTCGATTCCTCCCGGCTGCTCTTTGGTTCCGAGGAGGATTTCGCGGACGATCGCCTCGGGGTCCTCGCCCCGCGGATTGTCCGAAGTCACCACCACGCGATCCGCGATCCGCGCGGCGACCATTCCCATGAGGGGCCGCTTCGATCGGTCGCGCTCGCCACCACAGCCGAAGACGACCCAGAGCTTCCCGCGGGTGAGCGGGCGCGCGGCCTCGAGGAGCTTGCGCAGGGCGTCGTCGGTGTGGGCATAGTCGACGACGACGTCGAACGGCCGGTCGACGGGCACCTTCTCGAATCGGCCCGGGGCACCCGGGACGTCGCGAAGCGCCGCGAGAACGTCCTCGGCCGTGAAGCCGAGAGCGCGCACGGCAGCGAAGGCTCCGAGGAGGTTCAGGGCGTTGTAGCGGCCGACGAGCGGGCTCCGGATCTCCCGCACGACGTCTTTCTCGCGGAACGAGAGCCTGACCCCCGCGAGAGACGCTTCGACTTCGACGAGCGACAGGTCCGCCGTCGGGGAGTCGCCGAAGGTCGTGATCTTCCCCGAGACGCTCGAGGCGAGCCGCTCTCCGTAGACGTCGTCGATGGCGATGACGGCGTGGCCGCGCGGCCGCAGATATCGAGAGAACAGGAGCCGTTTGGCTTCGAAGTAGCTCTCCATGTCGTGATGGAAGTCGAGGTGGTCGCGGGAGAGGTTGGTGAAGAGGGCGACCTCGAACTCCGAGCCCTCGAGACGGGAGAGCGCGAGGCCGTGGGAGGAGACCTCGAGGACGCCGAACCGGGCGCCCCCGCCGAGCGCCTCGGCGAGGAACTCCTGGATCTTCGGTGCCTCCGGGGTGGTATGGCGGGCCGGCGCCGTCCGACTTCCGATCTTCTCCACTACCGTTCCGAGCATCGCGGATGGAGGAGCGAGCTTCGAGATGAGCCCGTCGACGAGGTAGGCGGTGGTGGTCTTCCCGTTGGTGCCGGTGATCCCGACGAGATTCATCTTCTTCGCCGGCTCGCCCCAGGCTTTCGCAGCCATGAGCCCCGCCGCTTTACGCGCGTCGGGAGTCTGCACCCAGGTGACGGAGGTGAGCTTCGGGTTGGGCGGCCTCTCGCTCACCACGACCGTCGCTCCCCGGGCGACGGCGTCGGAGACGAAACGATTTCCGTCCGTCTTCTCTCCCTCGCACGCGACGAAGACGAACCCGGGCCCGACCTCGCGGGAGTCTACGGAGACTCCTGCGACCTCCGCGTCACGCGGCCCTCGAACGCTCTGGAGCGGCACGAGCGCGAGAAGCTCCAGAAGCTTCACTCGGCCCGTCTTGATGCTCACCTTTCCTCCGTCGAGCTCGGTCGTCAATTTCATCGGAAGTCTTCGTCACCCTCTCGCAGGCTCGTCCGCAATGCCAGATCGGTCGCTGCCGCCACGCGGATCGTCCGCGGCGCTTCGGCCGGCGGCGCCGCCGGAAGGGACGGCCTCGGCGTCCCCGGAGCGGCCGGCGCGAGGACGAGAAACGCCTCGATTCCCGGCTCGAGCCAGAGTCCGGCGACCGGGCTCTGTGCGACCACGAAACCCGAGCCCTCGATCTCGGGCACGAGTCCCGAGGCGACGAAGCGCGCGAGCGCGTCCCGCGCGGAAAGACCGAGAACGTCGGGAGCGCTCTTTCCCGTGGGTCCCGAGAAGGAGGCTTCTCGTATCGCGGCCGCTCCTTCCGGAAGGATAGGGCTCGTTTGTGGCCAAACTTTGGCGAAGCGGACGATCACTTCCTCGTCGCGCGGTACGCCCTGATGGACGAGGACGCGCTCCACGATCCGGGCGAAAACCGCTGCCGCCCTCGAGCCCGAGTGGTCGCCATGGGGAGAGTCGAGGAGTACGAGGGCCGTCACCTCCGGACGAGAAGCCGGTGCGAAGCCCACGAACGAGGCGATGAAATCCGTCTTCGAGTATCCGCCGGGAACGGCCTTCTGGGCGGTGCCGGTCTTTCCGGCGACTCGGTATCCGGGAACGGCCGCGTTCTTCCCCGTGCCTTTCTCCACCACCTCGATGAGGATGTCCGTCATCCGGCGCGCTGTCCCCTCGCTCACGACACGCCGCACGGGCTCGGGGGAGAGGGCGGGCACGAGCGCTCCGTCGCTTCCAGAGATGCCCAGAACGATCCGGGGCCGCATGAGGTAGCCCGAGGCGGCAATGACGTTCGCCGCCGTCACCATCTGGAGGGGGGTGACGCTCACCTCTTGACCGAAGGCGATGGACGCCGCCGTCGAGGGTCCCCAGCGGTCGGCCGAGCGCAGGATCCCCCGGCTCTCCCCGGGGAGCTCGACCCCGGTCAGCTCGCCGAAGCCGAACGCCTTCACGTACGCCTCGAGCCGGCTCTTGCCCAGCCGTTGGCCGATGCGGATCATCCCGATGTTGCTCGATTGCGTGACCACCTCGCGGAAGGTGAGGACGTCGAACGGCCGGTGGTCGCGAATCGTGCGATCGGCGACCTGAATCAGGCCCTCCCCGCAGTCGATGCGCTCGCCCTCCGACGTGACTCCTTCCTCGAGGGCGGCGGATGCACCGACGATCTTGAACGTCGAGCCCGGCTCGTAGACGTCGGTCACCGAGCGGCTTCGTCTCTGGAACTCCTGAGCGTCCCCGAATCGATTCGGGTTGAAGCTCGGAAACGAGGCCATCGCAAGGATCTCGCCAGTCGACGATCGCATCACGATCGCGATCCCGCTCCGGGACCGGCTCTCGCGGACGGCCGCCGAAAGCTCGGTCTCCGCGATGTACTGCAGGTTCTCGTCGAGAGTCAGATACACCGAGTCGCCGGGGAGGGAGCGCTTTTCCACGCGCGTCCCGGCGCGCCGCTTGAGAGCGTCGCTCCAGATGACGCGGCTTCCCGGCTCACCCTTGATCCGCTGCTCGAGCGTGTACTCGACCCCTCCCATTCCCACGTTGTCCATGCCCACGTAGCCGACCACCTGCGAGGCGAGCCGGCGCTTGGGGTAGAAGCGGCGGCTCTCGGGGACCGAGTGCACGCCTCCGATGTCCAAAGCGTCGATGCAGCGCACCGCCTCGGGACTTGCCTTTCTCTCGAGCCAGACGAAATCCTTCTCCCCGGAGAGCCGGGTGAAGACCCGCCGCCGCGGGATGCCGAGGCAGCGGGCGATGGGCCCCGCCGCTTCCTGGGCACCCGCCGCGGTGAAGGCACTCGGCACGGCGTAGAGCGAGTCGACTTCGCCGCTCTCTGCGAGCGGGCGGCCGTTTCGATCGTGGATGGTGCCGCGGCGGGCGTCGAGCTGGAATCGCTGCTGGTACTGCACGAGGCCCCTCGATTCGTACTCCTCCTTCGCGACGATGGTGAGATAGGAGAGCCTCAGGGCGACGGCCACGATCGCGAGCGACGTCAGAAGCCCGAGGAGAAGCAAACGCACCCGGACCCGGGTCAGGGGACGGACCGGCAGTCCCGGCTCCCCGGGCTTCACTTCGCCTCACTCCCCGCCTGCGGATCGAGCGAGGCGGTCGCGGGCCCGACGGGCTCGACGGTCAGAATCTGTTCAGGGCGTGGGTACACCATTCCGAGCTCGGTCCTCGCGATGCTCTCGATGCGCGCCGGATCGGACTCGGTAGCGCGCTGGAGCTCGAGGTGATGTTTTGCGCGGACCAGCTCGTCGCGCCTCTCGCGGAGCTCCTCCATTCGATAACCGAGGCGAATCAGCTCGAAGTGCGGCCAGGCGTAGACGATGACCGCGATGGCCACGATCACACCCAGAAACGCCACCCAGAAGAACTCGCGGTGGCGCTTGCGGTCGAGCTCGCGGACGAGCTGCTCGTTCCGCACCGCCTTGGTCAGCGTGAACGTCTGGGCCCTCACGCGACTCGCTCCAGCGCCCTGAGCTTCGCGCTCCGCGCGCGTCGATTGCGGGCGATCTCCTCGGGGCCGGGGGAAAGGGGCTTCTTGGTGAGAAGCCGGAACCCTTCCCCCTTCGTCCGCGCGCGGAAGGAATGCTTCACGGCCCGGTCCTCGAGAGAGTGATACGAGACCACCACCATCCGCCCTCCGGCGTGAAGGCGGTCGGGCGCTTTCTCGAGAAAGGCTTCGAGAGCGTCGAGCTCGCCGTTCACGGCGATGCGGATCGCCTGGAACGTCCGGGTCGCGGGGTCGATGCCCCCTTTCCGCGGACCGAGCACGGAGACAACGGCTCTCCGAAGATCGCCCGTCGTACGGAGCGGTCGGCGAGAGGCGATGCGGCGGGCGATGGCGCGCGCGCGACGCTCGTCGCCATAGTCCCTGAGGATCCTCTCGAGCTCTCGCTCGTCCGCTTCGTTCAGAAGCTCCGCCGCGGTCGTACCGCGCGACCGATCGAACCTCATGTCGAGCGGCCCTTCCGCCGCGAAGGTGAACCCGCGCTCGGCGTCGTCGAGCTGGAGGCTCGACAGGCCGAGGTCGGCGACGATACCGTCCGCGGGCCCGTCGAGATGAGCGTCCAATTCAGCGAAGGAAGCCCAGACGAGCGACAGCCTTCCGCCTTCGGCCGAAAAACGCGCTCTCGCGGATTCGATCGCATCCGGATCGCGGTCGAAGGCGACGACGCGGCCGTCAGGAGCGCTCGCGCGGAGGAGCGCCTCGGTGTACCCGCCGCCTCCCAGGGTCGCGTCCACGTAGAGGCCGCCCGGCCTCGCCGCGAGGAGCTCGAGCACCTCGGCGAGAAGCACGGGCACGTGCGTCCCTCGCTCCTTGCTTCGATCGAAATCTTCATCCTCGTCCTGCAAACTCCGTCTCAGATTCCGAAGTCCGACAGCGCGCGCTGGTCGTCATCGGTCAGAGGCTCGCGCGCGAGCTTCTCGAGGAAGTACTCCTGGTTCCAGACTTCGAGGAAGTTGAACTTTCCGAGCACCGCGACCCCTCCCTTCATCTGCGCCGATTCGCGGAGGAGCGCCGGGATCACGAGCCTCCCCTGCCGATCGAGAACCCCGGCCTGCCCGAAAAAATGTACGCGGTTCAGGAACTTCACTTTCGCCGGATGCGAGTCCGGCATCGACCCCAGACGGCGCTCGACCTCCGCCCACACGTTCATCGGGTAGATGCGCGCATTGTCGCCGCTCACGCTGGTGACGAAAACGTCGGGGCCGTAGCTCGCCTGGATGAGCTCGAAGAACCCCGTCGGGATCTTGAGCCGTCCCTTTTCATCTACCCGCGCGGGATGATTTCCGCGGAGCAACAAGACCTCCCCTGAACCACGTCGAGACCACCAGTGGCTGAATCAGACCACTTTATTCCACTGCTTTCCACCGGGATCCTAAGGTGCCCCCTATCCCTTTGTCAAGGCACATTTAGAGGCGATCGCGTGCGTCCGACCGTGCGATCTTGTGCGTGGGAAATAACCTACGGGCCGGGGAGCGGCGCTCCCGTTTGCCCGGAGCGCCGACGAGCGCTGTAGTAAGATCCGTCGGTTTTCCATGAAGGCCGGGATCGTCGGTTTCGAGGGCGTCGGCAAGCGCACGCTCTTCGCGCTCCTCACCCAGGTGGCGGGGGCGGCGTCGAGCCGCACCGAGCAGGTCGGAATTCTGAGGGTTCCTGATCCGAAGCTTTTGACTCTTTCCAAGCTGCACGAATCGCGGAAGACGACGCCGGCCACCGTCGAGTTCGTGCTCATCCCAGGCCTCGTGAAAGGCCGGTCGAAGGAGAAGCTCGACGTTTCGAGCCTCCGTGCGGTCGAGGTTCTCGTGCACGTGGTGCGGGCGTTCGAAGAGCCGTCCGTCCCCCATCCCGAGGGGAGCGTCGATCCGCGGCGGGACATCGAGATGATGGACCTCGAGCTGACCCTCGCCGATCTCGGCGTCGTCGAAAAGCGCATCGAACGGCTCGAGGCGGACCAGAAGAAGGGGCGGAAGGGTGAGCTCCAGGATCTTCCCCTGCTCACCCGCGCGCGCGAGGCCCTCTCGGAAGGGCGGCCTCTCCGCGAGGCGCTCACCCTCGAGGAGCGGGAACCCCTTCGAGGCTACGCGCTTCTGACCGCGAAGCCCCTCCTTCTCGTCGTGAACGCGGGCGAAAGCGACTCGCGGGCGATCGATCTCGACGAAAGGCCCGGTCTCGCTGTGGCCTATGTCTCCGCGCGCATCGAATCGGAGATTGCCGAGCTGCCGCCAGAAGAAGCGAAAGCGTTCCGGGAAGAGATGGGCATATCCGAAGGGGCGGTCGAGAGGGTGGTGCGCGCCGCGTTCGAGCTCATGGAGGTCATCACCTTCTACACCGCCGGGGACACGGAGTCGCGGGCCTGGATCGTGCCCCGCAAGACCCGCGCGGTGAAAGCGGCGGGGACCGTCCACAGCGACATCGAGCGCGGCTTCATCCGCGCCGAAGTGGTCCCCTACGACGTCCTCGTGCGCGAGGGCTCGTGGAACGCATGCCGCGACAAAGGCCTGCTGCGGCTGGAGGGAAAAGACTATCCCCTCGTGGAAGCGGACGTGGTCTACTTCCGGTTCAACGTGTGATGAAGCTCCCATGAAGTTGATCGTCCAGATCCCGTGCCTCAACGAAGCCGAGACCCTTCCCGCGACCCTCGCCGAAATCCCCCGCAAGATCGAGGGCATCGACGCGGTCGAGATCCTCGTCGTCGACGATGGCTCGACGGATGGGACGGCCGAAGTCGCGAGGAAGCACGGAGTCGAGCACGTACTCCACGCGACCCGGAGCCGCGGCCTCGCGGCGACGTTCAAGGCCGGTCTCGAGACCGCGCTCGCGCTCGGAGCTGACGTCATCGTCAACACGGACGGAGACAACCAGTACTCCGGAAGCGACATCCCGAAGCTCGTGGCCCCGATCCTGAGGGGTGAGGCCGACATGGTCATCGGCGACCGTCGGGTCAAGGAAGTCCAGCACTTCTCGTTCACCAAGAAGAAGCTCCAGACCCTCGGGAGCTGGGTGGTCCGCCAGGTCTCGGGGACCAAGGTGCCGGACACCACGAGCGGCTTCCGGGCGTTCTCCCGCGAGGCAGCGCGGCGGATGAACCTCGTTTCGGATTACACCTACACGCTCGAGACCATCATCCAGGCCGGGAAGAAGCGGCTCGCCATCGCGCAGGTTCCGATCGAGGCGAGGGAAACGCGCCCCAGCCGGCTCATCCGCAGCAACTGGGACTACGTGAAGCGATCGGCCGCAACCATCGTCCGCATCTACGCGATGTACGAGCCCCTCAAGATCTTCAGCTACCTCGCGGCCGCGTTCTTCGTCCCCGGTCTCCTTCTCTCCCTCCGCTACCTGTACTACCGCTCCATCGGCGAAGGCCAGGGGCACGTGCAGTCGGTCCTCCTCGCGATTCTCCTCCTGCTCCTCGCGTTCGGCTCGCTCGTCTTCGGACTCGTGGCCGATATCCTGGCGTCGGTGAGACGGCTTCTCGAAGAGGTTCTGTATCGGCAGCGACTTCTCGAGGAGAAGATCGACCGCCATGGTCCTTCGGGCTTCGGCGAGTCTCGCCGTAGCTCCGCGGAGGCGGACCGCGCGGAGCGCAAGCGATGAGCATCCACGGGCGCACAAGCGTCCTCATTCCCGCGTATGAGGAGGAGTCCGCCATCGGCGCACTCGTCGAGAGCGTCCGCGCCCTTGGAAGCTGGAAAGAAATCCTCGTCGTCGACGACGGCTCGAAGGATCGGACCGCGGAGAGAGCCCGGGAGGCGGGCGCGACCGTGATCCGGCACCCCTACAACAAGGGGAACGGCGCCGCGGTGAAGACGGCGGTGCGCGCCGCGACGGGAGAGTTCATCCTGCTTCTCGACGCCGACGGTCAGCACCCGCCGGAGGAGATCGAAAATCTCCTCGCGAAGCTCTCCGAGTACGACCTCGTCGTCGGCGCTCGCTCTTTTCAGAGCCAGGCGGGACTCTCGCGCGCTCTCGGAAATTCCGCCCTCAACCGCTTCGCGTCCCTCGTCTCTGGATTTCGCATCGAGGACCTGACCTCCGGCTTCCGGGCCGCCCGCCACGCGCGGTTTCGCGAGTTCCTCCACCTGTACCCGAACGGATTCAGCTACCCCGCGACGAGCACCCTCGCTTTCGTGAAGGCGGGCTACAACGTCACGTTCGTTCCCATCGACGGGAAGACGCGCCCGGCCGACTCGAAGAGCAAGATGAATCCGTGGCGCGAGGGCTTCCGGTTTCTCGCGATCATCCTGCGGGTCACGACGCTCTTCAGCCCGCTCCGGGTCATCCTCCCGGTGGCCCTGAGCTTCTTCCTCGCGGGCGTGGGCTACACCGTCTACACCGTCGCGACCGAGACGGACGTAACGGATCTCTCGGTGCTCCTGTTCTTCTCCTCCGCGGTGCTCTTCCTCTTGGGGCTCCTCTCGGAGCAGATCGCGGCGTTGCGGCTCGTGAGCCGCCGCGACGATTGACCCCTCAACGACCCTTCTCTGATAAGCTGAAAGAAGCTCGACTTTCTCGACCCGAACGCTCCGGAGGGGAACGATGAAACGCCTCACCGACGCCTCGGTCGCTCTCCTGTTCGTGGTGATGGTCGTCGTCACTTACAGGAACCTCACCCGGGAGCCGCCTCCCGCTCCTCCTCCAACGCCTGTTGAGCCGGTACCGGACGCACCGGAGGTGGCACCACCGGCGCCTCCGCGGGAGACGAGCCCAGAGATCCGCCCGGATCCTGAGCCCGCGCCCTGGACCGTCCCGCCGAGCCCTCCACCCCAGCGGGTGGAGGAACGGAGCGCAAGCCTCGGGCCGGAGCGCAGCGTTCGAGAGACGCTCGGGGTCGAGCCTCGAGCCCCTTCCCGAGAAACAGACTTTCCCGGGGTCAACCGAGCGCCGACCACTTCGACGGTCTCCGAAATCGACGTCCAGAGAAAGCAGGCGCGGGAGCAGCTCGCTCGACTGTTCCAGACGCTCGGCCCCAACGGGCGGACGCTGATCCGGAATGTCGAGCGGCACGTTCAGAGCTGCGGCAGCGTGACGGACGGCCTGTGCGCGCAATCGCTCGAGAACATCGGCCGTCAAGCGATCGTGGTCGGAAAGCAGCTCGACTACGCGCAGGAGCTCGCGCGGACTTCGTGGCTCCCCCCGGGCGACGTCCGGGAGCTCCGCAAGAAGCACGGAATCGACGACGGCGTTTTCGATCAGATCGTCCGCATCGTGAACCGATACGCGCGGTGATTGCTTCGCCCGCAAGATCCGGTGAGACTTGCCACGGACGCCATGCGCACGACGATTTCTTCACGAGGCCGGACCACCGTACCGGCTGAGATTCGCCGTCGATTCGGGCTGGAAGAGCGTTCTCAGCTCGAATGGTTGATCGAGGGCGACTTCATTACCGTCTTGCCAATCCCCACCAATCCCAACCGCGCTCTTCGCGGCTCGCTTCAAGGCCGGTACTCCACGAATGACTTACTCGACGAGCGGGCCGCCGAACGAGCGCGAGAACGACGGCGTCGTTAACCCGCCAGGTGTCCCTACTTGTCCGGACCGAGCCCGAGATCCCGGGCCAAGTGGATTGACCGAATCGACGGCGAGTTGTACATTGTACATATGAAACGGGTCACCGCGTCCGAGGCTCGGAAAAACTGGTTCCGGCTGCTGGACGAGGTCGCGCGCGGCGAGAAGGTCGTCATCGAGCGGCAGGGACGAAGGATCCTCGTCGTTCGCGAGGAGCCCAAAGAAGCGAAAGCGCGCGAGGCTGTACCCGACTATCGAAAACTGATCGAGGCACCCCACGTGGATGAGGCGGATCATTGGTCATGGAACTGGAGCGGGGACGGGCTCGAGTTGCAGGATAGGAAGCCTCGGTGACCCTGATTCTCGATACCCACTTTTTCCTTTGGCTCGTCCTCGAATCGAGCCGTATCGCTCAATTCCCCTGGCTCGGCTTGTACCGTCCCTGGGGCGTTTCACCGGTGAGTCTTCTCGAGATCCAGTTCCTGTCTGAAGTCGGACGTATCCACGTGCGGAACCCGGAGTTCACAGAGGCGTTCTCGAAGGACGAGCGATTCATCATCGATGATGCGCCCCTCGAACCCATCTTCCGGAACGCTATCGCCCTCACCTGGACCCGAGATCCGTTCGATCGACTTCTCGCCGCGCACAGCCTGACTCGCCGCATTCCGTTGTGCAGCGTGGATGAGACCATTCAAAAGAACCACAGATTCCTTCCGCGTGAGCTCGAGACTTCCACCTCTCCGGGCTGAAGCCCACGATTCTTGGGCATTGGCCCGCCCTCGCGGTTGCAGGACGAGCCTGAAGCTTTCTACTCTTCCATCCCATGAGCCTCGGCCCCGGGCAGCGCTTGGGTCCGTAAGAGAACCACCCCAGCTTCTCGCCCGACGGCCAATGGGTCGCGTATATCTCCGCGGACTCCGGCCGCCGTGAGATCTACGTGCGCGCCTACACAGGGGCCGCCACCAGGTATCTCGTCTCGACGGCGGGCGGGGCTTTTCCTAAATGGTCACACAATGGTGAGGAGTTTTTTTTCCTCAGAGGAGAAAGTCTGTGGTCCGCCCGCGTCCGCATGTCACCTGCGTTCCTAACCGACGCGCCGCAGAAGCTCTTCGACTTTCCCGACGACGTCTGGAGCCGAATGTACGACGCTTCCCCGGACGGTCAGTCGTTCGTGACGGTCCGTAAGGACCCTCTGGAGCTGCGCCCTCTGGACCTCGTCGCCATCCCGGGCTGGACCGAAGAAATGAAATCCCGCCTCGCGACGAGGTAAATGGACTCGGTCCAAGACGGAGCTGGACAAGGTAAGCGTATACACCAAAATATGAGCAGTTGGTGTATCGTATCGCAGGAGCCTGAACATGGCACGAACGAACATCGAGATCGACGATAGCCTCGTCGAAAAGGCGATGCGCCTCACCGGCGCCCGAACGAAACGAGAGGTCGTGGACATCGCCCTCCGTCGCTTGGTGGCGAAAGGAAGCCTCTATCGAGCCCTCCGTCGCTTGCGGGGGAAGCCCGAGTGGGAGGGCGACGTCGCGGCCTGGCGTTCGGCCCGCACCAGCCGCACGCCATGATGGTCGTCGACTCGAACACCTGGGCGGATTTCTTCAATGGGCTCGAAACTCCTCACGTGCACCGGCTCGACTCTGCGCTCGCCAAAGAAGAGGACGTCGCTGTTATCCCGATCATCCTGACGGAGGTCCTGCAGGGATTTCGAACGGACACCGGATTCCGGAGCGCTCGCGACATCCTCGTCGCCTTGCCGATGCTCCACCCTACCGTGGACAGCCACGTGGAAGCCGCCCGCTTGTTTCGTTCGCTTCGGCAAAGAGGGGTTACGGTACGCGGGGCCGTCGACTGCATCATCGCCCAGACCTGTCTCGACTTCGAGGCGGAGCTCTTGAGTCCCGATTCGGACTTCGTTCACATCGCGCGTCACACGCCACTCCGGCTGTGGCGGCCGTGAGCCTATTCAGCCGCGGCGTCGATTGACCATTCCTCGCAAATCCGTCGACCCGTCGAGACCGAGAGAACCCTCGAGCTCGAGCATTTTCTCCCCAGCGTCAATCTCGAATTTTTCGAAATAGACCCGCTCGGCGCGGACCTCGAACGGGATCTCGACGGCACCGTGCTCCGCGCCCACCAGCGCCGGATCGATCTCGCGAACCCAGTCCGCGTCGGGAAGCCTCCCGCCCTCGAGAGCGAATGTGCCTCTCCCTTTCAGGTTTCGCGCCTTCGTTCCGAATCCTTCCGCGTCCAGGCGCACCGTTCCATGTCCGAAGCCTTTCACCTCGATCGACGGCGCGAGGAGAGACGCTCGATACCGAAACGGAATCGAGTTGAAGTCGAGGGCGACGTCACCCGAACTCTCGCCGCGGCCGGTCACGAGCCGGAGGTCGCGGACCTGGAACCGCCCGTTCGATGTCGAGATTCTCGCGGTGACGTCGCGGGCGGCGCGATCGTCGACGGAGATCGAGCGCAAGCTCAGGTCGCCCTCGAGGCTTAGGCCATGGAGCTTCGTCACCGCGCGGGGATCGGAGTCGAGTCGGGAGAGTGCGAGGTCGAGCCCTTCGACAACGACCGCGCCTCCGTCGAAATCGATCCGCCCCTCCTCGATCTGGATTCCCCTTGCCTCCCGTTCCAGCACGATGCGTGGACACTGACCCCGATAGCTTCCGGCGGAGAAGCGGACGTCCTCGAGGACGACTCCCCGGAGCAGCCGGAGTCGTGACCGCGAGATCTCGAGGTCGATGCCCGTCGCCTTCCGCACGGCGCTCGATACATCGCGACCCACGCCAGGGGCGTCGAAGGGAATGACGAGGGCGAGGCCCGCGAGCGCCACGACCAGGATGATGGCGGCGACGAGAGCTTTCTTAGCTTTTCCCCTGGTCAAATATCCAGCTGTTCGACTTCCGGCGCGTGCTCTTTGATGAGGTTGAAGCGGGGCTCGGGGTCCTTCCCCATGAGCTCCGAGATGACCCGGTCCGTCTTGAGCGCGTTCTCGATCGTGACCCGCTGCAGACGGCGGGTCTTGGGATTGAGGGTGGTGTCCCAGAGGACCTTCGGCATCATCTCCCCGAGGCCCTTGAACCTCGTGATGTCCGCTTTCCCGTTCTTCCCGTGCTTCGAAAGGATGCGGTCCTTGTGGAGATCGTCCGCTGCCCAGTGGGTCTCCTTTCCGATGTCGATGCGGTAAAGCGGAGGCTGGGCGATGTAGACCCGCCCGGCGCGGATGAGCTCGGGCATGTGCCGGTAGATGAACGTGAGGAGGAGGGTAGTGATGTGGTGCCCGTCGGCGTCGGCGTCGGCAAGGAGAATGACCCGGTGGTAACGGAGGCGGTCGAGCTCGAAGCTCTTTCCGAGCCCGCAGCCGAGCGCCTGGACGAGGTCGACGAGCTCCTTGTTCTCGAGCACCTTCGCGATCGAGGCCTGCTCCGTGTTGAGGACTTTCCCTCGTAGAGGCAATACGGCCTGCTTCTCGCGGTCGCGGCCCTGCTTCGCCGATCCACCGGCGGAGTCTCCTTCCACGATGAAGAGCTCCGTCTCGCTCGAGCGGGAGCTCGTGCAATCCGAGAGCTTCCCGGGAAGCATCATCCGTCCCTTGGTCGCGGTCTTGCGCACGATCGCTTCCGATGCCGCCCGCGACGCTTCCCGCGCCCGCGAGGCGAGGATGATCCGGGCCACGATGGAGTCGCCCGTCGAGCGGTTCTGGTTGAGCCAGAGCTCGAGCGCCGGGCGCACGGCGGCATCGAGCGCCTGTTGCAGCTCGGGATTGTTGAGCCGGTCCTTCGTCTGTCCCTGGAACTGCGGATCGGTGATGAACGTGCTCAGGACGGCGGTCAGCCCCTCGCGCAGGTCCTCGGCGGAGATGGTCACCCCCTTCGGCGTGAGCTTGTGGTCGTCGATGTAATTCCGTAGCGCCTTTCCGACGCCCGACCGAAAGCCGTTCTCGTGCGAGCCTCCCGAACCGGTGGGGATTCCGTTCACGTAGCTCCGCACGTGCTCGTCCGTCGACTCCGTCCATTGCATCACGATCTCGATTCGGGTCTGATCGCGCCCGTCGCCCTCGCGCTTCAGGATGAAGGGCATTTCGTGGACCGGCTTCGACTTTCTCTCGTCCAGAATCCTCTTCAGGTAGGCCGTCAGACCCTCGTTCTGCTGGAAAACCGCCTTCTCGCCCGAGTCCTCGTCCTCGAAGGTGATGCGGAGACCCTGGTGCAGGTAGCTCGTTGTCTCGAGCCGCTCGCGGATGATCTCGGGCTGGAACTTGGTCTTGGGGAAAATCTTCGGGTCGGGGTGGAAGGTGATGGTGGTCCCCGAGCCCCGGCCGCGCCCGAGAGTCTTGAGCTTTCCGACCGGACGGCCCTGCTTGAACTCCATCCGGTAGACGTAGCCGTCCCGCTTCACGGTCGCGACGAGCTTGGAGGAGAGCGCGTTCACGACCGAGGCACCCACGCCGTGAAGCCCGCCCGCGGTCTTGTAGTTCTGCCCCTCGAACTTCCCCCCGGCGTGAAGGGTGCAGAGGATGACTTCGAGCGCCGATTTCTTCACCTTCGGGTGCTTGTCGACGGGGATTCCGCGGCCGTCGTCGGTCACGGTGAGGGAGGAATGGTCCTCGTGGAGCGTCACCTGGATCGACGTGGCGTAGCCGTTCATCGCCTCGTCGACGCTGTTGTCCAGGATCTCCCAGACGAGGTGATGAAGCCCCTGGGCGGAGACGCCTCCGATGTACATCCCGGGGCGCTTGCGCACGGGCTCGAGGCCCTGGAGAACGGTTATGTCTTTGGCGGTGTAGGACGTGCTCACGAGACGGTCTCTTCAGTTTGTTGACCTTCGAAGAGCGGAGGCGCCGGCACTTCCGGCTTCACGATTCCGGTCAGCGTTCCGTTCTTCAAGAGCTCGCGGCCGCGCCCGGCCCGCGAGGTGATTCCGTAGCTCGAGGCGCGGACGCTCTTCGAAGCACCTCGGTTGGTCGTCACCGTGAGCTCCGCGTCGTTCTTCCCCGCGGCGGCAAATCCCAGAACGCGGTCGCCCTTCGAGAGCTTGATGAGGATGGTGCCCCTTCCTACGCCCTCGAGGTAGTTGATCTCCTCGACCTTGCACAGGAGCACCCGCGCCTTTTCCGTTGCTGCGATGACGATCTCCTCCCCATTGACCGGGGCCACTCCCGAGAGCTCCGCTCCCGCGCCGAGCCGCGCGAAGCGACGTCCGTTCCGGGTGCTGGGCTCGAGAAAACCCTGGAGGCCGAAGCGGAAGGAGTAGCCGTCCGTTGCAACCGAGAGCGCATGGGTGTCGGGAGCGAGATCGGGCCGCTTCTCATTCACGTAGACGTTTCCGATGATCCGCGGATCGAGGCTGAGCGCGCTCACGATCTTCTCCCCGTCCCGGAGCTTGAAGAGCGTCTGGATGGGAGTTCCGTGCCCGCTGGTCGCGGGAAGGTCGATGATGCGGGAGGTGTAGGCGTATCCGAAGTTCGAGAAGAAGACGGCGGTCGCGCGGGTCGAGCCC